>OGJV01000092.1_pt1 | contig 60777 bp, 65 predicted proteins | sample 1572271 | NCBI WGS metagenome assembly OGJV01 (sample SAMEA2582107, study PRJEB24529) | metagenome | biome: Human gut stool | place: China | collected 2011
ACCTCTCGCAAGCTGCTGGAAAAGCTGCGACGTCCTGTGGAGGGAAAGCGGAAGATGAAGAAAAAAGCAAAGGCTCTCTCAAAAGTCAAAAAAATGATCGAGGAGCAGCGAGATATCCGGGCGCTGGTGGACAGCGATGATATCCATTGTCTTATGATCGGTGCTTCCGGCGTGGGTAAAACAGCGTACTTTTTATATGCAAATTTGGAGTATGCCAGCGCCAGCGGCATGAGCTATCTGGCGCTGGATACCAAGGGGGATTTGGCACGCAACTATGGAGCCATTGCCTCCCGGTATTACGGATACAAGGTATCCGTCATTGACCTGCGCAATCCAACCCGCTCAGACGGCTTCAATTTCCTGACGCTGATGAATCACTACATGGATATTGCGCGCAAGCATCCGGAGAACCTCGCTGCCCGAGCGCGCGCAGAGAAATACGCCAAGATCCTCGCCAAGACTATCATCAACCCGGACGGCGACGCTGCACAATACGGCGAGAATGCTTTCTTCTACGACAGTGCGGAAGGTTTGCTGACTGCCATTGTGCTTCTGCTGGCGGAGTTCGCCCCACCCAAGGATGGGGAGCCGGAGAAGCGGCACATCGTATCCGCCTTCAAACTGGTGCAGGATCTGCTGGCGGTGCCGAAGTCAAGAGGCAAGAACGGTTTTCAGCTGCTCATGGATGAACTGCCGCCGGAGCATAAGGCCCGGTGGCTGGCAGGCGCAGCCCTCACCAGTGCGGATCAATCTATGGCTTCGGTCATGTCCACCGTCATGTCCCGCCTCAACGCCTTTCTGGATACGGAACTGGAGCAGGTCATCTGCTACGACAGCCCCATCAACGCTGAAATGTTTGCCTCGGAGAAGTGCGCCATCTTCCTGATTTTGCCGGAAGAAGATCCCGCCAAGAATTTCATCGCGGCGCTCATGATCCAAAACCTGTCCCGCGAATTGTTCTCCGTGGCGGATGAAACCGGCGGCAGACTTAAAAACCGCGTGGTGCTGTTTTGCGATGAGCTGGGAACCATGCCGCCCTTTGACATCCTGCCCCTATTCAGCGCGGGGCGCTCCCGCAGACTGACGCTGGTACCCATTATCCAAAGCCTCGCGCAACTGGAAAAGAACTACGGAAAAGAGGGTGCTGAAATCATATGTGACAACTGCCAGGAAACCATCTTCGGCGGCTTTTCGCCCCAGAGCAAAACGGCAGATGCCCTCTCCGCCGCCCTCGGCAGCAGGACGGTACTGTCCGGCTCCGTCAGTCAGGGGAAAGAGAGCAGCCAGTCCTTGCAGATGATGGAGCGTGCTCTCATGACACCAGATGAACTGAAATCCATCCCCAAGGGTGAGTTTGTAGTGATGAAAACGGGAACCCATCCCATGCGCACCAAACTGCGTCTCTTTCTGGATTGGGGCATCACCTTTGACCCGGACGGCTATCGAATGCCGGAGCGGGCGGCCCGAAAGATCGCCTACATAGACCAGGGCGAACTCGTTCGCAGTATCCATCGGAGCTGCACAAAGAATCCCTATAACATGGAGGGAAGCAGATGAGTCAATTCAACTTTATCTACGCCGAGGAGCATCTGAGCCACCGGGAAAAGGCGGTCTATATCTACCTTCGGGACCGAGCGGATGCCTCCGGTGTCTGCTGGCCTGGGATCAAAACCATTGCCCGTGAATTAGGGCTTTCGCCGCGGACAGTCCAGCGAGCCTTGGCAGATCTGGAGCGCAGGCAGCTCATTGAGAAGCAGAACCGCCGCCGCGCCAACGGCAGTCTCACGAGCAATCTATACCGGCTGACTAAGCACAAAACGTCACGGCCTCCCGCCAAGGGGGGACTGTGACGTTTTTACTCTCAAAATTCTGTCCATAGGGTAGCGTCACCATGGCGCATCCAGAAGAGCCTACTCTACCGGAGGATACAGGACAGAGAAAAAACAAGAATATGGAGGAACTTATGAAGATGATCGTTAGAAGAACAGCGTTGGCTGTCTGCACCCTTGTCCTGGCATTGATCCTGCCCACAGCTGCTTCCGCTGTCTGCACACGCTTTGATGACTTGCCGGAAACTGCGGACTGCTATGAGAGCGTGATGTATCTTGCGGAGCATGAGATCACGCAAGGCACGGGGAACGGATGCTTCTCCCCGGACGCGCCGGTTACGGTGCGGCAGTGGGCGATGATGCTCTGCCGGGCCTATGAGGTGAAGGTCGAGGGCAGCTCATGGAGTGATCTGAGCCAAAGCGCTGTGGAGCAATCCTATCGGAAGGGCTGGCTGAACGAAACCGCACTCTCCGCGCCGCGCTCACCGATGTGTCGCAGCGTGCTGGTTGAGAGTGCTTTTGCCGCCGCGGATGTTTCGGTTTACTTGTCGTTTTTTGAGAACAATTCTTTATACCATGATCCGAGGTCAAGTCCATTGGTGAATCTGCGTCGGATTCTGAATGATATCGGAGCGAGACATGATATAACCGAATATCCTCTGTAGCCTATATCAAGGACGCGGAAAAAAAGTCCATGTTTCGCTTTACCCCGTAGATGAGACAATATTTCTCGTGTATGATAATAACACAAGGCTTGTCCGTTCTTTTGGACAGGCTAAGTGTAATAGTTGTATCGGTTAGAATTAGACATTTTGTATAAGCAAATCAGTCAGCCGTTGATTTCTCTTGTTAAAAATGATATAATTTACTTGTGGTTTTCAACTAGCTGTCCTGTTGACAGAATGCCAATAAATCAGCGGGGGCTACAGCGGCTAAACACGGAGGTGATATGATGGCGAGCAACACAATACTGCACATTCTGCATATTTTAGAGCAATACACCGATTGGAACCATATGCTGTCCAAAGAGGAAATTCTCAAGAAGCTTCAGGAGGACGAGTTTATTACCTTGGAGGAAAAAGCGTTTTATCGAAAAATCGAGGAGCTAAGAGAACTCGGCTATGATGTTCGTTCAACGAAAGGGAATCGGACTAAGTACTTTTTAGATACGCCGCGTTTCACAAGTGAGGAACTGTTGATGCTTTCCGCCATTATTCTTGGCAGTCCGGATATTTCAAAAGCAGAGGCCGGCAGGTTGATCAACACACTATACGCAATGAGTGTTCATTCGGATCACATCGGTGCATACGAAAAACTGAAGCCTGCGCTGAAATCAAATAATCCGGGCGTCCAGGCGACCAACCAGATGCAGAAATTCCATGCGCTCTGCACAGCAATTGAGAATCACGAAAAAGTTAGTTGTAAGATTAGGCTTGATGATGTAGAAGGAAGACCAGCCTTTTCCAGCCGCGTTGTGCTGGAACCTGTTTCAATCCAATTTGATACGAGACATATACTGATTGAATGCCATGCTGCGGGCAGCTCGCAAACCTATCCGCTTTGCCAAATGATCGATGTCGAGTTAGAAGAATAGATTTGTTTTCTTCACTCCCGTTTTTGACAGTTTTGTTTTTGTCCTCTTGCGCTATGATGAGGACACCGTCAAGGGAAAACAAATGATTTGAAAGGAAACAAAACCATGAAACTCAACGAACTCGTTTACAGCGTATCCTCCCGTATCGCCAAGAAAGCCGGCCTGCAGTACTCGACGGAAGACCCAAAGGAGCTGCAGTCCTTTATTGAAGACCTTATCCCCGCTCTTTCCCCTGAGCTTACCCATGGAAGCGTTACTTTTGGTGACTTCTGGAAGTACTATGAGGATGACAGTTGGCTTCCCGTTTTCATCGCGGCTTTTGACCGTGAAACAGCCAAACGCTTCCACAAGGAGTCACCCATCGCGTGTGAGCTGACATATGGTGGCGATACGGATGCTGAAGACTTTGATGATCCGGACGATGTAACTGGAGATGTCATCTATGCTACATGCGAAGAATTTCCGGACGGCACGATTTATGAAGTCTTAGAGAAGTTTAAAGATTTCTCAGAAAAGGCACACGCCTCCTTTGATGTCACAATCGTCAATCTGTACGCGCTTGGAACTGGGGATGCAACATGGCACTTCGAGGATGGAGTTATGTCCGGTGAGAACACATGGGTGATTGAAGACCAAGGTGGACAGGACGCGGATCTGTTTTTGGTAAACGCATGGTGGCTCCGTGAGGCGCTTTGGGGCATGACTCCTGAGATGTGTGAGGCATGCGGGTTCTCCTTTGAGCTGCACATTTCGCCGGACGCGGGCGAGAGCTATTCAGTCAGAGATGGCAGCGCTAAATACACAGGGCTTCTGTTCCGCTACAACCACATCTCTCCGGAGGACTGCGGTGCGGAAAGCTGGACGGAACTGGTGGCAAGGCTTCCCGGTGTGTACGAGTATCTCCCTGAAGAAATAAGAGCGCAAAAAGAAGTCGCACTCACAGCGATTCGGAAAAATGCAAGCTATGTCGAAAGGTACTCTGCATTATTAGATAAGAGTTGCTATACACCGACTCTTGCACCTAGTAGCGTTGTCCGCAGAGAACATCAGGAATTTTTTGATGTTGTTCACTATCGGCGCTCCTTCCCCCAACGTCTCATGGCAGATGCCGATGTTCTGGCAGCTCTTGCAGACGCCGGCATGGGTGACGCGATCAGCTTTTTGTCCAAGTACTATGACGAAAAGGTGATCGTTGACGCAATCCATATGGCGGCAAACAAAATTGGCATTCTATTTCCCCTCTGCGATTACTGGGCGTCAGAGCTTGCACACGACAAGAAAGCCGCAGAGCATATCAAAAGAAGGTACAACCTTTTCAGCGATGCTTCCGCTAACCTTATCGCCTGTTACAAGTGCCGTGAGATTTTAGACGGCGTTCCCAATAGCAATCAACTATGGGCCCGTGTGCTGTCCTATGGCTACCTGCTTGGAACAAGAGACGATTGTGAGAGCCTCCTTACGATTTCGCCGGAAGGTCTGAAGGAACTGAAAAAGCTGTTTCGAAGTCTGCCGGAGCAAGATCAGAATTCAGCTATTTTATACGGCTGGTTTGAATATGCGATGCTGATCCAGCCAGATTATTTGGACGGAGATATTGCAAAGCGGATCGCGAACGCCTGCCCGAAAGCTGCACATATTCTGCCGGAGGAGTATGTGATCAAATTTGGTTTACAAGCAGACGCCGATGATAAGAGCTGTGAAAGCTGCGGGCGTTGTATGTTTAACTATATGCGGTTTGTTTGATACTATTAGCCATCAGTATTCTAAGTCAATCACCATTACTTAAAACTACGAGCAGGAGGAGATCGCAATGTTGAATTTATTTGGGATCAATGTAAAGGATGCGCGGGAAAAAGTATTTCTCAGTGCAGATGCAAAGAAAGTGCTTACTCCGAAGAAAACAATGCACTCAGCTACTATTGACGGGAAGGAGCTATCGATAACCTATCGAGTTGGCAAGGAACTTGAACAAATCCGAGATGTGCTCGATTACGCACAAAATTACCCACCGGAAGAGTCTTTTGGCTTTATTCTTTCTGGCGAGGAGATCGCAGATCGAACGGATCCAGAAAGGCGCTCCGATGCATTCATGTATGCAAAGCCGGAACTGGATACAGAAAAAGTTCGCACGCTGTCTATGGACGAGAAAATGGATCGCTTTGCATGGTTTGTCTCGATTTGCAATCGGTTGACCGATCCAAAACTCTTAGAGCTTATTATTGAACAGGCTCCCAAAAAGAAGGATGGAACTTTTGCGCGAAATAGGCTTACTGTTATTGCGGCAATGCCGGTCGTCTTTTTTTCCTTTATGGATTACTATGAAATCGTAGGAACCGCAAAAGACGATACGCATCTTCAATTGTCGATTCGGCGTCGCACATTTTCTGAAGATGAATGGCTGAGGACAAAAAGTAACGAGTTCCTTCTTTTCATTGAGACGGGTGCGATTCCCCAAAAGCCAAAGACGGTAAAACTTTGGTTTGTGCACGATGGAAAGAAATGTGCATTTGATGTACAAGCAGTAGAAATGGAAAACGGAGAGCTTGCAATCAATGCGAAACCATACCGGGCTGTTTCGAGCTTTTCGTGCTTATCGGGTAATGATAAAAAAGGGTATGAGATACATAACCCAATAGATGTTTCAGAGAGAGTGGTTAATTGCAATGGCAAGATAAGGAAAGTCTGGAGTGAGTTTAGCGAATCGTCTTCTCATGAAATATCGTTTGCCTGGTCAAGTTTGAGCGATATGGCGGGCTATATTCGAACAGGAAAGCAAAAGTATATTGACGGAGCCAAGGACTGTGCTTGCTGCGGTCGCAAGAATGATATTCCAAGTCGATGCTTAACAGAGAACTATATTTCGGAGTACGCTTACCAGCTTCTGTTTGTATTGGATACGATTAACTGCATGGTTCAACGCCCAACATTTCCGGATGATGTAGTCAGAGTAGTGGAAAAAGAAGAAAACCCGAGTCCGTATGGTTTCAGTATATTGGTGCCAACAGTCCCGGGCAGAAAGATCCCTATTATTCAAGCATCATTTCATGTCCATAGATATGGCGATGATTGTAAGGTAATCTATCGGCTCTTGCGTACACGTGCCGATCGCTATACTGAATATGAGGAATAATTTATGTGGGATTGCTTAAATGTGTCACAGGGACATTTGAGCAATTTGAGAAGGTTTTAAGCAAAAACCAGGGAGACACAAAACGAAGTCCACGTGCGCAAGCAAAAAGGAAAAGCTGCAAGGTTGCTTAGGCAATCAAAGATGAATTCGATAAAATTTCTAGAATGACTTAAAAATGTGGGGGGGTTATAGTATGGCAAAGAAGCTGACTGCGAAAAATGCGGTTCCTTGCGCAGGACTATTGGGCGGAGAAGGATTCCGCCCCAAATGTCCGAATTGCGGTAATGAGAGTCAAAATGTGATTTCGATATTGGGGGTAGCTAAGCCAGGAGATATGGAAATCCTTTGTCGGAATTGCGGAAAAGACTATGTGGTTAGCTTTTCATATGAGAATACGAAAAAAACAGTGCTGAAAAAATTAACATACCGGCAGGGAAATACTTATCACCACAAGGGGAATTTTATAGTTCCGGTTCCGGATGGGTACCATACAGAGCTGCATGGCAGTGATGACAATGAGAAGTGGACTTTTTCTGTGCCGAATGACTATCCTCTCTCAGAGAACCATATTGACGCAAAGCCCTATTCTTTTGGAATCACCGAAAAACCGGCAGGCGTTTTCCCTTGGCTAACATTTGATATGCTTGACGCGTTTGGCGATTATTTACAATCGGAACGGGCTTTTGACCCCGATAGTTCAGTAAGAAAGTATATCAATCCGCATCATTGCGCATTTCTATATCAAGGGTATCGCGATCCACTATGGTATAAAATAACTGGGTTCTTATTTACGGGAACCAGCTCTTATCAATTCCATGTATATGCTAACTTTGATACACCTATTGAACTGAATGACGATGATGACGATGCCTTTGACGAGATAGCAACAGAATGGATGAACAACATAACTTACCTTGGTGAGGAACCGGGGACAACCACAAAAAGAAAGGCATCAGCTAAGGAAGGCACAAGTACACGGAGCAAACCTCATAGTGAGCAAAAAGCAAACAACAACTATCTATTTCCAACTTACGATGTAAATGATGCCCGGCAGAGAATCCTAAAAAAGAACCGTCAAAAGGGCCGTAAGCCAGGACAATGCGACCTTTGCCTGACTATTCCAAATGAAGAATTGGCGCGGAATGAGACGGCCGTAAAACAATTCTGGTATACATGTGATCTGTACTCAGGAGACTATGCCGCACATGTGTCCGAGTTACAGAAAATCGCTGCCGACATTTCTAAACTTTTCGTTGATGACCCAATCATCCCCCGCCGCGATTTGGAATTATACGCTGGAAATATCCATGATATTTTTTCCTATCATGCATTGCGATCTTTCGTCTGGACGAGTCGAACATGGTGCAAAAAGAATAAGAAGTTACTTTCTGACTTTACATTGGAAGACTCGCTTGCGCTCTCACTTTTTATTGCGGAAAGGGATGGGCTAAATTACAACAAGATTGATGACAAGAGCCCGCAGATAGGTTCGGGACTGTTAGCATCAATGCACGAGGTCGATATTGTTGTCCAAAACCCGAAAGGATTTCTTGATATCCCGCGTGACATATTCCATAGCGCTGCCCCTGGTGATGCGAATATCTTCCGCGTTGTTGAAGACCTTTGGGCCTATCGGAACATCATGATGGATGCAAGGGTGTACTTGCAAGGGAAAGCCCCAGAGACGCTTTCCGAAGCGGAAAGTGTTCTCCGCGAAATCGTTTCCTCTTGGTGCGCTTATGTCTTTGCCTGTAGAAGTCCGTATTTCTATGTTCGGCCTGCGGTAGCTGCAAGTGTTATGATCGAAGAAATTCCTGCATGGGCTGCACCAAAGGTCGAAGCCACTCTTGTTGATGGGAAATTTGAAACAATTGACAATGTACTGGTCGCATGCCATCAAACAAGCGGAACCGTCAACATCCCAGAGGGTATCATTGACAACATGACGCCATGGAACACGAGTTTTGACGGAATGGGAAATGGCAACCAAATTGAAAAAGTCATCTATCCACGAAGCTATCATGGGCGAATCAATTTTGGAATTGGTGTCAAGTCTGTTGAATGCAAAGGAACCGCCACTGATGTATGGGCAATGGGCGCTCCGGAAGGTACTTCATGCGCAGAGTACATTCGCATCGAGAAGTCATTGCCAAATACAAGAATAAGCCTCTCTTATGCCAAACATATCTCTGAAATAATACTTCCCGAGGGACTTGAAACAATTGACCTTAATTGGCTGCCAAGCGAAACTAAAAGGATTTCCTTTCCAGAATCCTTAAAAAAGGTTGAGCAATCGTTCTCAGTATTTGGGGGAAAACTGAAAAAAGTTGAAGTGCCTAAGACATGCCCTGCCTTGAACGAGATCAGAAAATATCTTGCCAGCAAAAATAAGGAATATACTCTTTCAATTACTGTGTCTCGGCAGGAGCAGAGAATGGAATCCATAAGGAAGGATCTGATTCGAGCGTCAAACGCAGAAAGAGCTTTGCAGATAATTGATGACAACCGTGAATGCCTTTCTGACGAGATGATTCGTAGTGTATTGGCCAACCGTGCCAGCAAGCTTGCATCGCGTCTATCCTCTGTAATTACCAAATGGTCAGGCATCAGTGCCTCTGCCGAAAGTATCGCGGAGTTCATATCAGGCGTTCTTAATTCGGAGTATGATGAACAAAGCTGGCAACGTTGCTGGGAAATGGGTGGATCTCTCATGGATAGCTATGTAGTAGAGCCAATTCGTGGCAAGTTCGCTAACGAAGCAGACCCAATAATGACCTTCCGTGAGTTACCCATGCGTCTGGCAGAATACGTTGTAGAGCAGTATAGGGAAGGCTGTATCAAACACGAGATGTATGCCAAGATCTCCAAATTGCAGGCATTGGCGCTCGAACCCATATCGATTCAAAGTGATGGCGGCCCAACGCGCCCGGTTTTTGCAGAAGCTTTGAAAAGCCAGATTACATCGCTTCAAATCGATGAGCAATTCTTCGAGAGGCTCATGAACTACTCCACAGATCCCACCGTTCAACGCTTCCTCACAACGATTGTAAAGACAACATCCCCGCAAAATGCTGAGGATATCATCTTCCGTCTAACCGAGGATCGGATGACGCAATACGATCAAGCGGTATCTCGATTCCGGTATACTTCAACCTGTCGTCAGATCACCGAGTATCTAAAGAGGCCCATCTTGCCTTCTGATGGCGATCTTCCGGATAAGGATCTCTATCGTGACAGTATCTCACGCGATATTGAAGTATTTAACATTGATTCTTCGTTTGTGGAGGAGCTGCGCCGAAATTGGGAAAACCGTACCATCCGCATCTTTGACAATGTTGCATGCAGTATTTCACGAGACAATGTTAATGCGTATGCTAATACAATAATCGATAGGAAGATGAAACAGTACGATCGCGTTGCCGCAGCAGTCGATGCGCTAAACAACAGCAAGGCGGAATTGGCACGTGAAAAAGAAGCGTTGGAAAATGAGCTATCTCATCTTGGGATATTTGCTGGAAAGCGGAAAAGGGAAATCCGAGCTTTGCTGGAAGCAATGCCCGAAAGAGAAGCTGAAATAATCGCACAGGGCAATCAGGCCATTTCGGATGCAGATTCGGCTTCTCTTTGAAATGTTCGAAACAGCGCCACATAAGTGGAATATGCAGCCTCGATGTTAGCGCTGGGCGGACATTGTCCACGATGCATAGATCATAGTCATTGGCGACAAGGAATCCATGCGCAAACGAAAGGACTTGCAGGGCGTCTGACTCCGACCACATTTATGATACCTTGACAGTTTTGTGCTGTCCATATTCAACCTGAGCGGTGGGACTGCTCAATCCGGGCGGTTCCATTGCTTAATTAAAACGGAACCGCTGCTCAATTTCGCCGGTCGAGCTGATTTCTCTCAGTGGCGTACGCAATATGTACCTCAAAGACCGGCCCAATAGCGCGGGAAGCTGCTGGCCCGGTATCAAAACGATAGCCAAAGATCTCAATCTTTCCCGCAGCCCTGTCAAGCGGGCGCTGGCAGATCTGGAGCAGCACGCCTATCTCGCTAAACTGCCCCGATACCGCCCCAACGGGAGCAACACCTCCAACCTCTATACGCTCAAATAAAGCAAAAGTGGTTGTATGATACCAACCACTTTACCCGAATAAAGTGAAAGACTGTATCGCTCCGCCAAGGGAGGATATTGTCTGTTTGCTGGATCGAGGAGGGGTTCAATATGAACCCACCAGAACAGCCCACTCTACCAGAAATCAAGACAGAGAAAGAACAAATGAACATGGGCCAGAGTCTAGAACACCTGTGATAATAAGGGACAGCCGAAGAATGTGAGTTGCTCACACTCTTCGGCTGATAGCTTTACGCCCCCCTGGATATTTATTGAACTGTGCGTCGCAGTATTTGGACTACAGAGCTTTATCCAGTTCCGCCAAATGGGTAAGAAAATCTCCGGCATATCGCTGTTCTTGATCTAACAATACCATACCACGATCGAGATGAGCTTTTATAAGAGTTGGAAAAAACTCATCATCGGTAATGTGCCGTTGCATATCAACCTCGATCAAGCACTTATATAAGGCATCTGCATCGCCGGTTATGGTTTGTCGGTTCAATTCGCGACCTAATGTGTTAGTAGATAAGTCTTTGTCAGATAAGGGGGCTTTAGAACGAAGCGATAATGCAATCGCCAATTTTACTAACGTATAACATGGCAAGTTTTCGCTAGCTTCCAAGCGAGAAATGATCTCTTCGGACTTTTTGGATGTGCGTAATTTGAATGACATAGTTACACCTCAAAATACTGATCAGCCTTAACATGGGTCTTGTGATCACTGCCATAATCCAACATATATACATGTGATATTTGCTCTTTCATAACTCCGAGGTGATCCCCAGAGAGTTCTTCATCAGTGGACAGAACAAAAAGCTGACCTGTGAGCTTCTTGAAAAAATTCTCCGTAATGTTATGCCTATGCTCTGTATCGATTCGTGCAAATGGCGTGTCGATGATGAACGGAAGAGCGTTTTTGCTTTGCTGCATTAACGCCCAGTAAAGAGACATAACAAAAATTTGTTTTTCGCCACTAGACATACGATCTTTTTCAACTTCCACCGGCAGTTGAATCTGGACATCGCGGCTCATAGATAGTTTGTAGTGTAGTTCATTAGCATTTTTTACCTTATAGTGATCAAGCAAAAAACTAACAGCAGATGATCCAAGCTTTCGATCAATTACCTTTAGGTCTTTCTTTTCTAGAAGTGCTAAGATATCCTTGATGGCAACGCTCTCATTCCGGATAATATGAACGTTCCACGTGCGGTCAATAACGATATCGTCAAAGAAGTCTTTCTTTCTAATAAGCTGTCCAAACTTCATTTTCAAATCATGCTCAACTGCAGCGATTAACTTTCGGAAGAGATAATCTTGCAAATCTTCTAGTAAAAGCACCAAACGACCGGTGATGGCTGCCATAGACTCTTTTTTTAGAGATTCTTCAAAGGCTTTTTTTGCAACCGCGAGATTGTTTTGCTTAAATTGAATCTCTTCTAAGAGACTGCTTTCTTCTGTGTATAAGTGTTGGAGATCAACTTCAAGGCGCTGTTGTTCGAGTTCTTTATCTACGCGTGCTTTTGAGAATTCTTCAAATGAATCAATGCTACTATTTTGCAAAACATCTCTCAGTTCTTTGCTTCTGGTTATCGAAGAATTGATTCGACGCTTGTAGTTTTTGAGGGTGTTAGAGTCGCTTCGAAAAACTCGTTCGATTACACTTAGAACTTGCCGTTCATCTTCTGCCGACAAGCCAAATAAAACGGAGAAGTCAGACCAATCCTTATCAAGGAGGAGCTTTCTTAATTTGTTGGCCAACTGTACTGAAACATCCCCAAATTCAGAAGTAATACCATTATCTGACAGCACGGATTGAATAGCTGCTGTAAATTGAGAATCATCCAACTTGGTTTTCAAGGCATGGTATGTGATATAATCTTTTTCAGATTGGATCTGAGGCTCAATACACGCAAGGGTATTACGGAGTAGCCAAAATGGAAGAACATCAGTAGCTAAAGCCTTTCTTTGCCAGTTTAGCCGCTCTCTTTTTTCTTCCTCTGCTTTTAGTTGATCCTGTAATGCTGACCATTGTTCAAGAGTAATGCCACCTTTGGCGGAATAAGAATCTACTAGGTGCTTCAAATCTGCCTTAATTTGGTCAATCTTATCCTGCGTTTCTAAAATGCAAGTCCTAAGACGAGCAAGCGAGTTCTGGCTGGCAATGAGTTCATTTTTGCCCCTAAGATAGTTGGCTGCTTCATCTGTGGATTTCTGAGACGATTGCGAAAGAACTCTTTTAGCATTTTCTTCGATGATTTCAAAGGTGTCGTTGCCGCTTAATATCATTAGAGCGTTTTGGATGTTAATAGTTTGATCACCAAGAAAATAGTCAGCAATCTTCTCACCATCAAAAAAGTATAGCTTCAAAAGATCGGGAGGTATCAGATGAATTAAATAGTTTTGAAAGTTTGTTAAGGCATCATGTTCTAACGTTTCATTGTTTCGCTTTACAATGAGTTGCTCTTCTACTTTGTTGTCATTCCATGACCATAGACGCTTGACACAGTAATTCTGTTTTTCACTGTTTACAATGTGCTCGAAAGATAATTCGACGTAGGCGGTTTCGTTATCATCAACTCGCGCTTGGTTATTTATGAGGGAGTACACCTGCTTTAGATAATGACGACCTGCAGTCTTAAATCCGAAAGCATAATTGCCGTAGAGTCCTATTTCAATCGCTGTAAAAAGCGTGGTCTTACCTGCACCATTTTTGCCACCTATTACGATGACGCGCTGTTCTGCCTTATTAGATGTTAGATCAAATACGTTCTTACCGGCATAGGAGCCAAAGTTAAACAACTCAATTCGCGTTATTTTCATTTTCTAGCCCCTCCTTAATTGCCTCAAAATGAAGCCAACCTTGGTTTAGTATTTTGTCTATTTCTTTTGTTGTAACAGCAGAACGGGTGTAGAACTTTGAATTGTCCACAGCAATCATCAATTTGCTCATCAAATCAAAAGGTACATCGTGCATATCACAAAGACGTTCGACTTCAGCGATAATATCATCGTCATATTTTTGCTGTTTATATGAATCCCATGGCAGGTGTTTCCCTTTAACTTCGTAATATAAATCAACTAACGCTCGGCGAGAAAGGTCGCCTTCGTCTTCCCACATTTTGTCTATGCATTTAAGTTCGGGCAGAGTAATAAGTTCGTATCCAGTTTCAACTTCAAGAAGTAATAATCTGCGTAGGATTTCTTTCCTGGCCGCCATTGTAAATGGGCCTCTACCATATTCTCCGTTAGACATCAAATACACCGAGCCGTTTCGACGACGATAATCGCGCGCTTCGCGGTTGCTTCTTAATTCCACAAGCCAATTGCGGAAATCTCTTAATGGGATAAGCTCTTTGGCTCCGTGGTCGATAAAGTTCTTTAGAGATTTGTCTTCCTTGACCATGGTACAAACCCAACAGCCAAATCTGGAATTTCCGGTTACTGGGATTTTGTCCTTATCTACTTCCCCAACAACACTCTGCTCTTCTCCAAGATTTTCGCCCTGGTATAGGCTAAATAAATACTTGTTGTCCGTTCCCCAAGCACTTAATCCATCGTCCTTCAAGAGATATTCCCACACAAGTTCATTTTTGATATTAGCTAATGGACTATATACATAGGCCTTGGAAATCTGGTTATGAGGCGTTAGTATTTTTCCCTCTATCTCATGCGATGATATGCTTCTGGATCTAGCGGCGCTTTCGGCCTTGCGTACACCCAACAAAATAATAACTTCGCCGTCATTCTTGATCGTATTATAAGTAAAGGCGTTAGAGGGGTTGAGCTTTAACCTTTCCGTACACCAGCGAAATCCAGGAGGCTCCGGAGTCGGATAACCCAGTCCAATAACTAAGCTCCAAAAGGTCTGTGAAACCTCGGGATAAATCATGTGTGCTTCAATATTCAGAGCTTTCGCGGTACTTGCTGAATTAATAGTATTACTTGTGCGATGCATATAAGAGCGAACAATAGGGTTTTCTACCATTGTATCGGATGTAACAATATAGACCTTTTTGGTGCGCTTATGTGCCGGAAGACGCTCTATCATTTCAAAAACTAGCTGACAAAGTAGCGTTGAGTCTTTACCACCACTAAAACCAATCATCCAGGGCCTTTGATCGTGTTGGTAAACAAGAGACATTTCCTGAATAATATCTTCAAATACGGCAAACTTACTTATGTTATTCATTTGCTTCTCTCCATTAAAACAATTTCTCTTTGCTCTTCATCTTTAGATAGCGCTATACCTATGACCTGTTTTATCTTAGAGCAGATGAGAATAGTAGCTTCTTCGCTATTGAGCACCTTGCCGTTTGGCCTAATTGCTCGGCCTATCCAATCTGGATTGGTTCGTGACCAGTCTACGGTGGCGAGATGGGCCAATTGAGTATCGTTTAGTTCTGGACAATGCTCATAATAATAATGCCCTAGACGCCCTAAAGCTGAAATTGTGATTGCCAACGTAATAATATAGTTCTCGCGAATCGATTTTTTGGTGAGCGATTTGGATAGTATGTCCTGCCACTCGGTAATATTGCTTGCAACAGTTGTCCAGTACCGAATTAGAAAAGCTGTGTCAGTAGAATTGCATTGTGTACCCTTAATAATTCGTTGGTTAGCCTTGTAAATAGTATTAAGCGTAAAAAGCTTTGAAGAGTTTTTGCCCAGAATATCTCGTTCTTTGTCAGTGTATCTTTTGAAAAATGGTACCGCATCGATTACGGATTTAGTTGCAACTGCAATTTGATCACGCGCATCATATAATGTCGCAAGTGAGTTAGATGTTTTAACTGCGTGTTTATTCAAATCGGTAAACATCTGTTGACTTCGCTGCAATCCCTCATCTCGGAAAAATACAATGGAGATAGTTTCTGTAGTCAATGATTCATCTTCTTCCATAGCCGCTTCAATTGCCGCTTTTCGGTGTTGACCATCGTTAATCAAGAAGGTGGCATCCATGGCGATTTTTAACACACCAATATCAGGCTGGATGGAGGATTCAAAAATGAAGTCGCCATCAATTGATGCTGATAATGCGGAAAAAACATAAGAGTTCCTATTCGACAGAATATAGTCTCTTATCTCAGGAATTCTTGCTTCGTTAATTCTTCTTTGTGCTCTATACTCGGGCATTACGATATCATCTTCGGGCGGAAAAAGTCTACCTAGAAGCTTTAGTGGAACCATAGAAATGAAGTACTCGCGACCAGCTTGAATACCCCTGACAGCAGGGAAATTGTATGAAAACAACATAGCTCACCTCGAAACAGCATAGAAATTGTATGAATGCAACATAGATCACTGCAAAGCGGCGTGGTATACTTAAGCATGTACTTAAGTATACCACGCCGCTTTCTTAACGTCAACTACGCTGTTTTGATATTATATCTCATCGTCCAGAAGGATGTCATCTGGCAAAGCATCGATATCGAGATTTCTCCCTTCAATACTGGATGCAAGGAAATTCTTGATATTCTCCATTGATTCAAGAGTGGTGTCTCCTATTAGTTCCGCTAATTTAGTCACTCCAAAATTGGCAAATTGCGTAAGAAAATCGATTTTGTTAAACTCCGTCTTATCTCCAAAAGCTAGGTCCAACCGTTCATCTTCAGTAAAGGCTTCGGTAGAGGTAGACAGAATTGCAGCCTGGAAAATGAAGTCCAATTTGCCATTGTCATGATTTCGCATGACGTTTCTGGGAACACTTTTTGGCTCCTCGCCGTTTTCTTCTGGCTTTATGATCCTTTTATCATACATGATTCCTATCGCCAATGATAGCATAAAAATCATATGGTGAGTTCGGGTCTTAAAGATAGGCGAAAGTTGTTCAATTACTGTAGCCCAAGCTGTACCTTTCAACGAGACATCAGTTGTTAATTCCATAAATGTCCCTCCTCAATTCGTGCGATATTTTTTTCGTCATTGCTCACAATAGTCCAAACACGACCGATGGAATCCTCGCTGAATACTTCATGAAGGTCATCCTTAGAGAAGAGAATAACTTGAGGAGCAAATTTCGGAATTACATTAATTACATTCTGTCGTTGGGTTGTGTCAAGCTTTGAAAACGGGCCATCAAGAACTAATGGATACTCCTTTGCAGCAAGGTGCTCTTCGCTTCTAAGCATTTTAAGAATTCCGCCTATGTATGCAAAGGACACAACTGCAAATTGACCTTCAGACTTCGACTCATCATTGAAGCTGTCGGTGACTTTAACAGAAAACTCGGAGCTAACTGTTACATTTCTCTTGCTGGTCAGCATTTGATCAATCAAATCTTGAATGTTCTCCTCTAACCGTTTGCTATATGTTATAGACGCTTCAGCCAAGCGATTTGAGAAATACTCCGAAACTTGTTCTAGAATTCTGATCTTACGCACAACATTCTCACTTGCGGAAGTTTCCTTAGTCAACTTGTCGAATTCCTGCATTTGATGCTTGAGGTAAATCTCATACTTTTTCCGTTCAGTCCCCAAATTAGCAATAGCTGTGTCAAGCAGTTCAATATCTGTCTCAGCTTCTTGGCGGGCAACAATCAGATCCTCAATATCAGGGCTCTTCTTCTCATTATCATCCAATTCTCGAATGTGCTCGTCGCATTTTGCAGCTTGCTCATTGTTATCAAGCACAGCACAAATATAATTTTCAATTTTTGCTTTGTCGTAGCCGCGCCCCCAACTCTGAGCAGTTCTGGAAAACTCATTGTAGAGGCTTGTAAAAGATCTCGGAGGAAGCATATCCAAATAATCTCGTATGTGTCTCTTTTCATCCTTACATAAAGGATTTCCACAAATGCACTCCGTTACATTATCCGAAAGTAAGTACTTAATCAGCTTTTTATTGACACCGGCGGGAAGTTTGTTTTGTTCAACCTTCAAATGTATTCGTTGTTTTGCGTCAGCTACGGCCTTTGAAATTAAAAGTTGAGGGAACATCTCCAATACAGCGTCACCAAATCCGGATTGCGCATCAGAGGCGTTTTTTAGAAAAGAATCTCTTTGAGATTTAAGAATTTTTCTTTGCCGCTCATAGTCAGACTTAGACTTTGAGCTTCCGATTTGCTCAGATACCTGCTGCACAAGATTCCGATGATCCCCCTTCTTCTTTTTTGCATCGTCAATATCAGCATCAATTTTTGCGAGCTTCGCTTGTGCATTTTCGATATTTGTTTTTACAGCAGAAATCTCACTACTGCTACTAATTGTCCCTTTGCTTAAATACAGTTTTCCAAGAGCAGTTGTTTTTAGATCTGTTCTGCCAATGTGAGCTATAGCTGATTCGATGACGTCCAGATCAAACATGGAAAAGAGAGCCTTTCGAAGCTTCCCAGCAGAGTCTTTGCCTTTAACACGCAAGTCTGCAATCATGCTTTCACCGTCGAAGAAGAAATAATCAGACAAACCAGAAGGAAGCAATTTCTCAATGGTGTCTTTGGGGCGATCTATTCTTTTCCAGTTGTGATCTTCGTCCATCTTATTAAGAGCAATGTCTTCAGCTATTTTCTCGGAGTCGTCTAAGCCCTTTTTGTAGGTGTAAGTTCGCGTCAGGGAATAAGACTCGTTGTTATGGTCAAAATCGATTCGTCCCAGCACCTGAAATGTGGAGCCAAAAGGTTGTTCACTTTCAAATTGCAGATTATATAAACGGTCTGTGGTGGTCTTGTTAAAATGAACCTGACCATAGAACACCCACTGAAATAACTGATGCAGAGTGGTCTTGCCATCCCCGTTTTTGCCGTAGATAATCGTGACTCGTCCATCAGTAGAACACTTTATTTCTCCGTGATCTCTGAAGTTTCTAAAATTCTCAAACTCAATTTTACGGATTCTCATTTCGACATCTCACGCTCCAATTCGTCAAGAATTGATTTCACAATATCATTTTTGGCTTGACTGTCATTTGCCAGTTTATCTGATTGGAGTTTTCGCTCTTTTTGCTCAATGAAAGCAATCATGTGCTCTACGACTGTTGAATCACTCATCAAGGGTATCCTCCATATCTTCATAGTCGAATACATCGATATCGTCGGTACATAGCCCGTAATAGTGCAGATAACTATCTAATTCAGCTTGTAGCTCATTAAAGTTAAGTGCAAGGCGTGCGTATTCAAGATAGCGCCTGAGTTCAATTTTTGCCCATGAAACCATTTCTTGGGAGGGAAGCACGATAACATCATAAATGTTTGCATATTGCTTGCCATCGTAGGTTCGCAGTATGCGGCCTCGACGTTGTACAAATTCTCGATAATCGTCATTGCTTGATAGAATAAGAGCACTCTTAATTGAAGGTATATTGATGCCCTCGTCTAAGCAACGGATCGCAGCAAGCGCATCGATTTCACCCTTGTTAAATGCATCGACCAGTTGCATTCTATCATGCATATTCTCTTGAGCTGTAAACTGGCTTGACTTGAATCCGTGGGCATAAAGAACTGCCTTGATTTTTTGAATGTGCCGCAATTCTTCACCTGTGGAACTATCAAACAGCTTGCCGTCACCGCAGTATACTACAAAATGATCTTTTTCTCTTATCTTGCAAACAATGTTATCAATTTGCGATTGCTTTTCCTCTGCCATAGAGATTACACGCAATCTATTCCTCAGCGATTTGACTAACAGATCAGGGTTAGTGCATTTGTTGTTTTTGAAGCACGAAATGATTCTCTGCGTGTGATAGTTAAAGCGACTTTCTTCATCTTCAGATGCACTAACAAAAATTGGGTGGTAGTAATATGGGACAAGGAAGCCACGAGAAAGTGCATCTTCAATGGGAAGACTGAAAACTTGGCCGCCAAACCACTCCATCAATTCTTTCCCTTTCTGTGCAGAGCTTCCGCTAAAGGGAGTGGCACTTAAGCCTAATAGATACTTAAACTTATCTTTTATATCCTCGGATCTATCGGTGAATCTATGTGCCTCGTCGACAATTAAAAATTTGTCATCTTTGGACTTGCTGATTGCATCCAGAAAACGTTTCATCTGAAAGGATGCAATTGTAGAAATAATTATGATTTGGTTTGACGGATTGTACGATTTCCTTATTATCTCTTGCTTGATTTGCTGCTCCCATGAAGGGTTCTCAGATGAAACCAGAATAACTTTTGCATCAGGGAATGCCTTGATTACATCATCCGCCCATTGTTTAACTAAATGCTTGTAAGGAGCGCAAATTACAATCATTGCAGCGTTGTCTTCAAGCAGTTTTTTGGCTGAGAAAATGGCTGTCCATGTTTTACCAGTACCTGTAGCCATAACATAGAAACCACGATAATCATTTTCGACCCATGCTTGAATAGCTTTTTCCTGGTAGTCTCTCAGTTTTATGGGAGTATCTTGTGCTGATGCCGCTGAATGCCTTTGCTGGATGACCTGTAGCACATTTTTTTTAGCACTTTCCTTGAAGTCATACACTTGTACATATTCGTTTGTACCATTCCAGAGAGATTCAAATTCTTCGATTTCGTCTTCAACACTTTCAACTTCTCCTGGAATCCAGCTCCGGACAACACGAATTTTTTCATAGTTGTTCTTGTACCCATTCATGGTTGCATTTGCAGATCCGTAAAAAACTAGAGAGTTGCCGTCAAAGTCTTGCATTATCCCTAACTTGTCATGATAGTCGCCAATTGTGTCGGTGACTGCAATGCGGATATCAAGAATACCGCGAGAGATGAGCTCGGATAACAGCGCTAACCGCATATCATCAAGCGATTCAATCTCTTTCAAGAAATCACGCTGAAAAGAATCTCTGATGATTTTATCTCGTTCGGCATATCCATGATTGATAGCTTCGATATCCTCAGAAGAGAGTTTTGGGCTTGCAATCAGTTGGACGGAACCGTTGTTTCTGGCGAGAGCCACCACACCATCCAAGATTGTTAAAAAAACGTTGGACGAAAAGTACCCGACACTTCTTCGATATACTTTTGTACATTTTAGCGCTGGAGTAATAAATGCGTTTGCTATGTTGCTATCACCGCAGCTCCGATAACTGCGTTGAATATCTATGTCTAGATAACTCATAGTTCCTCCCACTCTTCAAGAATGTAATCCGCAATCAGATCATCGATATTATCAAGATTATCGACTTGAGAGACCTCTGTTCGTTGAATGCCGGAGAATGCATCTAATACATCGGGGGTAATGCTACCTTTTCGACCAATAATGGGAGATGCTTGCTTGAAATACTTAGAAGTTACAGCAACATCTAGCTCTGTCGCCCATTTCTTCATTATACTATAGATGAGCCAATCGCTCCATGTGGCTCCGACATCCTTAAATCTGTGGATGCATTCGAGAGAGGCAATAGGTGTAGGCTGGCAAATCTCACTCAGAATCATTAGCTCCATTTGCTTAGCATAGTCCTCATCAATGCCACAGCGTTCAATTGAAATAAGACCGTTAGCATCTGCAATCAGGTGAGTATCATTGAACGAATTGAGCAGATCTAAATAGCTATAAATCGAAAAGTGGGCTTCTTTTGCAATATCGACAATAGATGCAAGTGTAACAATATCTTGTGAATGAACTAGTTCGCTTATTTGTTCCATCGGACGTCCGATTTGAATTCCCTTTTTAGCGATGAAGGGGCGTTCAAAATTAAAGCAGTCTTCATACAAATATGCCAACACGCTGAACAAACTGAACGGCCAAAAAATTGAATTGCGGCTTAAAAGACTATCATTATACTCATTAACAAGGGGGAAAATATCTTTTACATGATGAGTCTTTCCGTCAGCTACGGCATTCTCGACAATTTGCTTGAGCTGCACTTTCTCATGTTCAGATATATCCAGTTTGCTTGCATGAAGATACTCGCCAAAAAAGTTAAGTATCTCAGAGTCGGAAACAGCGATGGTGATGACTATGTCAGTTATACCGGGGTAGGCTTCTTGAATTTGCTGCTTACTTATGGGATAAGGAGATTTGGCGATAAATTGGACGATATCGGAATAAAGCGAAGTAGACGCGGCATCTTTTGAAAGATAATCGCGCTTTATAAAATACTTGTTGTCGAAGAGTTCTCTAAGCACACCTTGGAGATAATACTTGTTGTCAATTCCGAACGGCAAAAGATCCTTTTCAAAGGCGGAGAACAGTGTGCTGACTAGGAAGATTGCAGATGGGCTCTCATCAATGTAAGTTTGGATCTTTTCTTGTAGCTCAGATGAGATGTATTGTTTCTTTTTTGAACGATAAGCTCCACGTCCACATAGAATTCCAATATTACCCAATCGTGCCGATATAGAACGGTTATTATCAGGCAATCTGATGTCGCCATACAATTCACGAATGATATGCCTAAAGTGATCAATTTCGCTATCGTCGTATATATGCATACCATTTGGGAAGAACTGTTGTAAGACGGATGCATAGATGGATGACAAAGAGAGACGACTACGATGATAAGTGCTGCCTGTAATCTTGTAGGTTTCTTGGATGCTCGGAAGAAGAAGCTCTTTAGGAATATCAAAGTCTTCTTCTGCGACATCAATATAACCAGCCAATTTGCAATCAGAAAAGGTATCGGGCAAAGACTCAATGTACTCTTGTATCCGAGCTCCGAGAGAATTGTCACCGATAACAAAACTGTCTAACTGCTCATCATAGTAAAATGCTTGACTTTCATAAGCCCTAAATAAATACAGTAGTTCAACATAGTATTCTCCAAAATACTCTTTAAGCTCTGTAGCGGTAAGAATATCATCGCAATTTCGAAGTGCAGATATTTTTAAGAGATAGTGACGCCGACTCTCCGAGTAACTAAATTCTCGCTTTGCTTTTGCTTCAATTTGCCGCACTCGCTCTCTTGTTATATGGAGTACCTGACCGGTTTCTTCTAGCGTTTTACCACGGGAGCGCATTGAGATTATGGTCTTTGTGCGAGGCTTATTGAATAGCTTCTGCATCAATTTATGCAATTCTTCTTCCACATTAAATGATGCTTTTTTGATGATACCTAAAAGCTGACAGTATGCGTCTTCATCTCGTACATCACTATTTTCTGCAATATCATAAAGCCTTGGATACTTGTCAGAGAGTGTCTTTGCTTCTTCGAATTCATGGTCTGTTCTGGCAAAGATTCGAAGATAACCAAAAGAGCTTTGGTTCCATCTTGTAGTAGGTACATTATGTAGCTCTTTAACCAATTCGTTGCGACGAACTAAAATGGTGTTGTATTCTTCATGATAGGCAGACAGCATTTCAATCAAGGACATACACGCCTCGTCATGAGAATAAGCTTTGAAGGACAAGTCTGCACCTAAAATATCATACGCCTCTTTATAATCTTCAATTACGTCTAACTGCAAGTCGGAACACTCTTTTTGTTCCACCCAAGTAAAATCGCCAGTACAAATCTCAGCGGCATGTGCTTTACAAATAGAAATATCCGCAAAAGAAGCCTTCTGCTTTGAAACGGTCATGTCGTTCTGTAAAGAAGAGAGCTTTTTCTCAATTTCATTGAAAGTGCCATTCCCTAATCCCTTCATTTGCATGAGCTGTGAAGGAGTGAACAGGAGAACATCTGATACAGTTTTTGCTCCAGCACGCTTAAGTAAGTGAAAGCCACGCGCAGACAGATCCAATTCTTCTAATTTCATTTCCGTGAATGCGTCTGCCGGAATTCCTAATTGTTTTGAATAACTAATATCTTCAGCGGGCGTGTCGATTTCAATCGGCTCTGTGGGAGAAAGTTGTTGTTCAACCTGTGAGCCGTATTCGCTAAAAGCAAAGGCCTCTTTCGCAAGAGCGACCTGCTGTTGGAATACTTCATACTTCGTTTCTGAAAGCAGGTACACTTCTTTCGTGAGGCCATCGATTTTGCCCCAAATGCTGCGTAAATCCTCTTTTGTAACATTAAAGGATTGAATATAAGCTAAAACAAATCTATATCCGATAGCTGTCCCGTCATCCTCAGTTACACCTGAGTTCGCAGTTAAACAATAAGCAAGATTCTCTGCTGCACGGTTACATTGGTTAATTGTATGGTTTTGTGAGTAGTATAGATAATCGACAAGTAGTAATGCCGCATCGTAAGACCACTTCAAAACCTCACCTCCAATCAAACCCAATCATTTAGTTGTGGTTTTTATATATTTCCCGCTCTTAATGCGAGCGTCATTAGGTTTTTTGGCGTCTCGTGGAATAGCCCAGCAATACCCTAATCGTTCAGCACCAGGAATCCTCCCTGTATTGCATAGTGTTTGTACTCGCCTAACAGATAGGTTCCACTTTTGTGCTGCCTCGGAAATTGTCATGTAGTTCATATTATCACTCCACATATGCACTAAGAGATTCTGCATGTGGCAGCACCTCTTCGGCTGCCACGACTGTAGCATAAATATGATTGATATTCCTATTTTACACCATCATACGAATAATATCAACCAGGACGACCTCGTTTCGACAAAAGACTCTTGTCCAAGACCTTTGAAGTGGCATACCCCCTAACCTTTATGTGGTATAAGACAACTTCACTTCCCACGCTCCGACGCTTTATGGATAGAATCATAACTGGTTTTGGCCCACAGACATCTATCATTCTTCCGAGCAAAACGAAGCTTCAATCTTAAATTTGTAGCCGAGCCCGGTAGATTTCAGGCCAGTAAGGACGCCACGGTCAGCAAAGGCCAAGAGGCCCATCGGACATTTGTCTGATGGGCCTCTTGGCCTTTCATTTTGTATATGCACTATCTGACTCTGCAAAAAAATCACTCAATGTGACTCCCAGCGCAACGCAGATGCGCTCAATCGTGGGAACCCCCAACTGACTTCCGCGCATCTCAGCATTCTTCAAGGTTGAATATGATACATCACACAGCTGAGATAGCTTGAAAAGTGAGAGGTTACGCTCGTCAGCCAGCTCCATCACTCTTGCTATCGTATCCATATAATCCCGCCTTTCTACATCCTATCCCGCCATCAATTCTAGAGGAAATGTAGTTCAATATTCTGCACTCAAAGAACCCTGCCTACAACTTGGAATCTCGAATCTGGCAGGATCACCTTGGGCGCGTATGCCTGATTATAGGACAGCATCACAGGCTGCATGTGCAGGCAACCATAGCTGTCAGTGAATGCGTCCTTTTGCTGTTCATTTGGCTCCTGCTCACTGTACACCTTCAAATAGCCATCGCCATCGTAGACAAAGATGCCGACCTCTCCAACGGCCAAAGTCTCGCACTCCTCGACCCATACAATCTGGCCGTCATGATAAACAGGCTCCATGCTGTCACCAGAAACCCGCACGCCAAAATCAGCACCTTTCGGAACAGACTTCTCAGGGAAACTAACCATCTCAAAGTTTCCTTCCTCAAGAAACTCGCCGGTACCAGCAGATACCGCAAGATTGCTCACAGGCATATCTATGTACTTGAGAATGCTGACCACCTTTGGCTGCGGCTTATATCTTCCTGAAGCAATCAGGTCATCCCTGTACTCTTTGACCTTTGCCAAACCGGTATCATTGAGCACCGGCGTATGACTACTGCAAAAATAAGAAACATCCACATCCAGATCGAGCGCATGGCAGACGGCCATCATCTGATAGGCGTTGGGCAGGGCGCTGCCCTTTGCCCACTTGTTGATGCCGCTGGGGGACATCGTTACCCCATACTGCCGCAAAAGTGCGCTGAAATCGACGAGGCTGAGGCCAGCCTTGCGGCGTGCTTCATCAATGCGGGCCCCAATAACATTTTCTTGACGCTCTGTCTCTGCATTATAGTTCGCGTGATTCGTTATCGGGAGAGAAAGAATTTTAGCTTTGCTCTTACTCATAATAGCGACCGCCTTTTCTGTTTATGGCTTCAGTATATAGCGGAAAACACTCACTGTCAATAGAGAATTGACTATTACTCTACAAATGCGACATTGACATAGACAAACGTTCAAATTATTATGAAGGCACACGGACAAGATAAGAGGTGAAAAACACATGGATAGCGAGCGTGTTATTCTGCACAGTGACATGAACTCCTTCTACGCATCCGTTGAGATGATGCTCGATCCCGAGCTCAAAGGGAAGCCTGTTGCGGTGTGCGGTTCGACGGAAGAGCGTCATGGTATCGTCTTAGCCAAGTCGGACTTAGCCAAGAAAGCTGGAGTAAAAACAGGCATGGTAAATTGGGAAGCTCGGCAGCTTTGCCCAGGACTGATCGTTGTACCGCCTCAGTACGACCAGTACCTCAAGTATTCTAAGTTGGCTCGCCAAATCTACCACCGATATACGGATCTTGTTGAACCGTATGGCATGGATGAGTGCTGGCTTGATGTGAGCGGTTCTGGTGTCTGCGGAACGGGCATGGAGATCGCCGAGGCAATCCGGCGGACAACAAAAGAGGAGCTTGGCCTGACGGTCAGCATCGGTGTGTCATTCAACAAGATTTTTGCCAAACTCGGGTCAGACATGCGAAAGCCAGATGCAATCACTGAAATCAAATGGGACAACTTCAAAGAGAAAATCTGGCCCCTCGATGCTGCAGAGCTACTTTATGTGGGCAGAGCCACAGAAAATAAGCTGGCTCAATACGGAATCCGCACCATCGGGGATTTGGCAAAGACTTCTCCGGATACACTGCGGCATATGCTGGGGATCAATGGTCTTAAGCTCTGGATGTATGCAAACGGAACGGATACTTCTCGTGTTATGCATAAGGACTTTGTCAGCCCCGTCAAGTCCATCGGGCACGGAATCACCTGTACTGCTGACCTGCAAACACCGGAAGATGTGTTTCGTGTTATGCTGGAATTGAGTCAGGATGTCGGGCATCGGCTCCGTGTCCACGAATTAATGGCCTGTGGTGTTCAAGTTTCCGTCCGGACAAATGACCTGTATGGCTCACAGTACCAGTGTAAGCTCCCATTCAGGACGCAGCTCCCCAACGAGATTGCCGGAGCAGGCTTTCATCTTCTAATGGAGCGGTATCGGTGGGATAAACCAATTCGAGCTGTCACGATTCGCGGTATTGATTTAGTATCGCAGAAAGAAGCAGAGCAACTCTCCATGTTCGTGGATCATCAGAAACGGGATCGCCGTATTCTTCTGGAGGACGCTGTCGAGGACATCCGAAGGAGATTTGGCAAACGCGCCATTTCCTATGCCATTCTTATGGGCGACTTAAAGATCCCCGATGACGGCAGGCAGTTGGTGACCATGCCCGGACTTATGTATCAGTAACGACTGTCGACGGAAGGGAGAAACCGTTTGAGATGAAAATGCAATTTCATAAAGCTGTGGTGAAGGTATTAGTTATCGTAGCCACAGACCGAACCAAGACGCCTGTCTCTCTGACCTTTGAAGATGGGAAGGAATACTCCATCGACCGTGTCTGTAGCAGACAGAGAGCCGCAGCAACAAAAGTTGGTGGAACAGGTATCCGTTATACGATTATGATTGGAGGAAGACAGACTTATCTCTTCGAAGACGAAGATCAGTGGTTTGTTGAAGCAAAGAACCTCCATGTATAGGAGATATGCCATTGAAATATCTATCACGCAATGACCTCGAAACTATCGGCGGGAGAGTCATCGAAGCATATAAGAGACTTCCGGCTATATCAGGCCAAGCGCTGGAGCGAGTAGATATCGACTTCCTCTGCCAAGAGCTTCTGGGGCTTCGTATCGATTACGCTCGGCTATCTCTGAACGGCGAAAAAATCGGCCTGACATCTTCTTGCGATATAGGCGTCGAGGTATTCACCGAAGATCCAAGCTCCACGGAAGAACAGTATTATATGCTTGATGGAAAAACCATTTTAATTGAAAGTGACCTTATGAAAGAGGGTGCCAATATAGGCCGAAGGAACTATACCGTTTCCCACGAGAGCTGTCACCATATTCTGAAAATGCTGTTTCCGCACGACTACGGAGCCCAAGCAAGCGGGCGTTCCGTTCACTGTTGTTACAGAAGCAACAGAGGAAATGGAGATTGGGAGGAATGGCAAGTTGAAACATTGGCTGCCATGATTTTACTTCCGCCCGAATGTGTAGTTCGAAGCATGGAGAGATTCGGCCTTGGAACCCAGATGCGCCTTCTAAACCGAGTGTTTGCTCCTGCTGATTACAGGAAGTTCGAAGCGATGGCATCATTTATGGGGGCTTCTAAAACAGCGTTGTCCATTCGAATGACGCAGCTTGGACTTCTGAAAAGGAATGACCTTTCCGACCCCTATAGTTTGGTTCGAGTCGACATGGATGAGGAGGACCGTATACTATGAAACCTAACTCGTATGAAATCAAAGTTGTAAAGCGTTGCCCGAAATGCAACTGGCGCATTTTTGATAAAGTGACTCCCACTTCGGGCATCATTGAGTTGAAGTGTCCCAACTGTCGAAAGATTGTTGAGATAGACCTGAGTTATCGTACCCCAATCCGCAGGAGAGCTACCTACTACCGAGCATCCTGCCATACTTACACATAAGAGTAAACGACAACAGAATAAGAAAGCCGATTGCACCGAGCCACGGGTCCTTAGATAAGGAAGTCTATGAGACACCAAATTGCCGGGCATTGAGAAGAAAAGGTTGCTGCAAAGTGTACCTATCTTCTTGATGCCCGGCTTTTTTGTGCTGTTGCCCCCTAACGGAGGTAACAATGCTGACTGGTTTTTGGGAACCCTATATCGCTCAATATCCTTGATCTCCGATTTTTTGAACCTCACCAAATTCAAAATATCAAAAGGAGATCAAAATCATGTCCGAAAAAGTTTATGTTCTCAATGTTTACAATACCATGACCGGCCAATATGAACTTATCCAAGTAACCAAGGAAGTATTTCAGGCTTACAGGCGAACGAAATGGAATATCGAAGATAGCACGGAACGCTTTTTTAAGCATGAGACGCAGATGAGTTCGCTGATTGGCGGAGAAAATGATGGATACGAGCGGTTCCACGAGTTTATAGATTATGATAATACGCCCGAAAATCAAGCCATTGAGGAGATGGTATTCCAGTCCTTGCATAATGTTCTGGAGCTGCTTCCTCCGAAAGACTACGAGCTGATCTATGAACTTTACTTCAAGAACCACACCGAAAGGGAATGCGCACAGAGGCTGGGGATGTCTCAGCAGGCCATCCATGAGCGGAAGAAGCGCATTTTGAAAAAAATCAAAAATAATTTGGACGAGGAGGGTTGTTAAGATACCTGTTTTCTCCCGTATACATGCGAGAAGAAAAATCTCTTCTTGTGAACGTTGAAAACTGAATATCCGGCGACTGATAACGTCAGTCAGCGGGCCCCCGACGAAGGGGAGCAGCGATGCGGCGGGTGCGCCAAGACCCACCTGTGCGGAGAACTCCGCATAAAAGACGGCCTACTAAGGTGACCGAGCGGTATCCACCCAGCCCAAAGCAGCTTTGGCAAGCTGTCTCGCGATGATACCGTTGACCTGTACTCACTGTCCAGCCACAGACTCAAGCAATGGGGGCAGCTCGGAGAGATCCTCGGAGGGGTGAGATTCCCGGAGGGTGGTGCCAGCCACTGGTCAGTTTAGCCGCCCACGATCCGGGGAGTAGTGTCGAATAGGATCATTAGAAAGTAAGAACACAAATACGGCGGGAGCTGAGCCATACCATGGGAATGCAATATTCTTCCAACCAATGGACGGCTCCCGCCTTTTTGATGGTAGAAATGTGCGGATAAGTCTTGTCCTTAGATTTCTATCATCTATATTTTTGAAAAGTGACAACAACTGCGATATAATTATATTGAAAAGTTGCTCTTTGCAATGCGTACTACATGGAGCAGCGAAACGACAAAGGCAGTGGACTATACCGTAGTCCGCTGTCTTTTTCGCTGCCATAGATACAAAACCAACTACATCAAGGAGGTAACACCATGCTGTCAAACAAGAACACCAAAAACGCCAATTTCCTTTTTATTGCTGATATGCTGAAGGATCTCCTTGCGCAGGAGTTGATCACAGAAAAGGAATATGTCAGGGCGAAAAAGTATTATATGAAGCTTACCGGTGCAGATATCGTATTAGCCCGCTGAAAATTGTGTATAAGGTCAATTTTGCGCTGTTCCAATTGTTTTGGTAGCTATTCAGAATAGTTATCAGTATAATGTGGTTTGCCAAAAGTGGTTGGTATCATATTATGATACCAACCAAAAAACGAGAGAGGAGGACACCGAAATGCCTGAAGTACGGCTCATCACCCCGATCACAAGACAGAACACGAAGAAGATGCAGGTTGCAGCTTACTGCCGAGTGTCTTCCAACTCCGCTGATCAGCTCAACTCCTATGCCGCACAGATCCGAGCATACAAAAAATGCATCGGAGCACGCGACGATTGGGAACTGGTGGACATCTTCGCCGATGAAGGGCTCACTGGAATGAAGAGCGAAACCCGTGATGAATTTCAGCGGATGATCCGCATGTGTGAGCTCAAGCAAATTGACCTCATCATCACGAAATCCATCTCCCGTTTCGCTCGAAACACAAAAGACGCTCTGGCCTATGTAAGAAAGCTCAAGTTGCTGGGTGTGGGCGTTCAGTTTGAAAAGGAAGGCATCTCGACGCTGTCTATGGGCGACGAGATGCTTCTTAATACCTTCTCTGCTCTGGCGCAGGAGGAATCGCAGTCCATCTCTATGAACCAGCGCCTCTCAATCGTCAAACGCATGGAACTTGGCGAGTATGTGGACAGCAACGCCCCTTACGGATACCGGTTGGTCGACAAGGCATTGGCTGTGTACGAGCCGGAAGCTGCTGTTGTGCGGGACATTTTTGACCTGTATTTGCGGGGTTTCTCCATCAGTGAGATTGGCAGAGAATTGAAGAGTCGCAATATTCCTACCAAGGCCGGCAAGGAGAGCTGGCATCCGTACCGAATAGCCTATATGCTGAAAAATGAACGGTATATCGGCGATAGTTTCTATCAAAAAACTTACCGTGAAACAACGGTCCCATTCAACCAGCATATCAACCGCGGACAGGAAGATCGCTTCTATGCCAAAGGAACACATCCCGGTATCATTGACAAGGATGTGTTCAATGCTGTTCAGCAGCTTATCCAAAAACGCAAGGAGACTTTCTCCAGAACAACTACCCAAAATATCTATCCGCTTACAAGCCGCATTCAGTGTTCTGAGTGCGGCTCTTTCTATCGGCGAAGGAGTGTGTCGGGTACTGTGAAGTGGGTATGCGCCCTTCACAAAGATGACAGCACAGCTTGCGATTCTCACTATTATAGCGAAGAACGGATCTATGACGGCTTTATCACCATGGTGAACAAGCTGCGGTTCTCTGAAGATAACATCCTCGGCCAAGTCATCAGCCGGCTAGAGATGACGCTGGCAGCTATGAAGCGGAACAATCTGGTTGCGCGCGATTTAAGCAATAGTATTGCCGAGTTGAATGCGAAACTGCTCATGCTCGAACAGCTCCGATCCAAGGGATACCTCGCCCCTGAAGTTTATCAGGCACAAGCCAATGAGATCGGTGCAGAGCTGGCAAAGCTTAAGGATGTCAGGCAGGAAAAGTTTAATTCAAAGGCTGCCTCCATGCTCGAGGAAGTCAAGAAATTAAAAATGCTCATCTTCGAACTGGAAGAACCCCTTGAGGCATTCGATGAGAAACTCTTTCTGGAAATTGTGAAGTCCATCCAAATCAATAAAGAGGATGAAATGTCCGTAGAATTCCTTGGTGGACTACGATTCAGGGAACGCATATAGGAGGCAGTCATGAAAAAGACGCGGTATATCCCATACGGATACACAATGCGCAATGGTAGAACGGTCATCTCCGGAGAAGAAGCGGAAGTTATCAGAGAAATTTTCAAATCGTATCTGAACGGAGCTTCCTTGAAAGCGATTGCTGACGAGTTGACCGACCACCAGATTCCTTATACGCAAAAGAGCGCTATATGGGATAAGGCCCGTATTGCAAGGATCATCGACAACGCCAAATATGCAGGAACAGAAGAATATGATCCCATCATAGATGAGGAAATGTACGAGGCGGCAGTTAATCTGAAAATCGCTCGTCAGTGTAATGCTTGCGAAAAGGAAAACGATGCCATCGACCTGCTCCGAGACTTCGTTCGGTGTGACAGCTGCGGACAGCCGATGAAACGCCGCATCAACGCAAAGCATCACATTCGAGAGAGCTGGAACTGTACTAACGATGACTGCGGCATCAGAGTCCGCATCAGCGATACCCAACTCATCGAAACCATTACAGTCCTCATCAATCGGGTCATCCTCAATGACTATCTGCTCCAGCCGAAGCCCAAGAAACGGTATGAGCCAGATGCGAAGGTCACCAAGGTAGGAAATGATATCGCTCTGGAGCTGGAGCGTGACGCTCCAAACGAGGAGTTCATCATCGAAAAGACCATCGAGATGGCAGCGCTCTTGTACGAGCAGAGCAATGCCAAGTTGAACCTCACAGTATCGCTCGCAAGAAAGCTGGCACAAACGATGGTCACGCAGGATGAATTCAATCGAGATTACTTTACCGCCCTCGCCTCATACATCACACTCGGTGAACAAGGCAAGGTGGTACTTCATACTAAGACAGAAACGGAGGTTACGCTGGACGATGGAAGTAACGAAAGTTCCTAAAAAAATCGTCACTGTCATAGAGCCAAAACGCTCCATGACAGTAGACAAAGAAAAATACAGGCAGAAGAAGGTTGCCGCATACTGCCGTGTCTCGACAGACAGCGAAGAGCAGCTCGTCTCCTACGCCAACCAAAAGAAGGTGTACACCGAGATGATCGCCAGCCGCAAAGATTGGTGCTTTGCAGGTCTCTTCGCTGACGAGGGTAAGTCCGGCACAAGAGCCGACAAGCGTCCCGAGTTCAATAAAATGATCAACGACTGTCTGGCTGGAAAGATCGATTACATCATCACCAAATCCGTATCCCGCTTTGCGAGAAATACGGTAGACTGCCTCGACTATGTCCGAATGCTCAAGTCCAAAGGCATCGGCGTCTATTTTGAGGAGCAGCAGATCGACACACTCAAGACAGACAGCGAGCTGTATCTGGTCATCTATGCTGGCTTCGCACAGTCCGAATCCGAAAGCATCAGTAAGAACATTACTTGGAGCGTTCGCAAGAAGTTCGAGGAAGGAACACCAGTGTTCATATACAAGCGGTTCCTTGGCTATAAAAAGGGTGCTGACGGTGAGCCTGAGATCGTACCGAGTGAAGCGGCCATCGTGGAACGTATCTTCAATCTCTATCTGGCTGGAGAAACCGTGGACAATATTTCCAAGATGATGCAGGCTGAGAACTATGATATCCCCGGCAAAACCATCAGCTTTAGCAAGGGCATGATCATGAATATGCTCTCCAACGAGCGATACTGCGGAGATGCGATCCTGCAAAAATCCGTCACCGTTGACTGCATCGAAAAGAAGCGGAAGAAGAACACCGGAGAAGCTCCAATGTACTATGTTCAGAATAACCATCCAGCCATCATCGACAGAGTGACCTTCAACAAGGTTCAGGAAGAGTTGGCCAGGCGAAAAACGAAAACGCCAGGCTCTGCAAAGAGTTCTATCACATCCACCGGAAAGTATTCTCGCTACGCCCTGACAGATGTGCTCATCTGCGGCAACTGCGGTACCCGCTATCGCCGCGTGACATGGTCAAGAAATGGTACCAAGCGCATCGTGTGGCGCTGTATCAGCCGACTGGACTACGGCAAGAAATATTGCAGCGATTCCCCCACCATTATGGAGGACAAGTTGCAGGAAGCCATCGTTCGAGCGGTCAACAAGTTCAACAAGCAGGATAACGCCACCTATAAGGCACTCATGAGAGCAACCATCAGCGAAGCCCTCGGCCTTAATGGAGATCCGGAAGAAGTAGATATGTTGGAGAGAAAGGTCGAAGCCCTAAACAATAAGATGCTGGCGCTTGTCAATGAGAGTGTCAGCTCCGGCGATGGCATCGAGGCCCATGAAAGCGAGTTCATGACACTGTCACAAGAAACAGAACTTCTCAAGCAGCGTATAGCTGCCATTCAAGAAAGTACTGCCAAGGATAACGGCGAACAGAGCCGCCTCGAGCAGATCCAAGCCATCATCTCAGAAAGAGAAAGCAAATGCATGGAGTACGATGACTCCATCGTCCGTCAGATGGTAGAATGCATTAAGGTCTATCCTGGCGGCAAGCTGGAAATCATCTTCGGTGGCGGATACCTTGTCGAAGAATCCGTCTAAGTGTAGGAGATTGAGGGATCATCCCTCTTTCTCTTTCTTTATTTCATCGTGGATGTTCTCCTGAATCGCATCAAGAAGGGCGACTTTTTGCTCTGTTGAACACTCCAACCTTGAGATGTAATTATAAATCAACTGTGCATGGACAGTTGCAACGCGCTTGGCAAGTTCCTCCTGACCTTCCTTTGAGCGCGGCAAATGAATGATTACTTCCATAGAATTCCCCCCCAATCGGGCATAAGGCCGGATGCATATCGGTAAGATGGTCAGCACACAATGAAGTATGGGATCATCGCAGGCGCGCCCCTTTTAATGTCTTTATTTATTGACAATTATAGATGTATCGTCTATAATAACAAGCACAAAGATGATGTGGAGGTGGTGTGCAGAATGGGACGAAAGAGTGTTGCTGTGCTGCCGCAGACGCAGGCGATTTTAGAACAGCTGGGAGAACAGATCAAACTTGCCAGATTACGGCGGCATCTGTCTGCCGAATTGGTCGCGGAAAGAGCTGGTGTGAGCCGAGCCACAGTGTGGAATGTTGAAAAGGGAAACCCCTCTGTCGCGATTGGGATCTATGCCGCAGTTCTGCACGCGCTGAACAATATGGATAAAGACCTTCTGCTCGTTGCAAAGGATGATGAGCTGGGGCGTAAACTCCAAGACCTTGAACTTACCACGCGCAAGAGAGCACCACGAAACGGAGGTGATTGACCGTGGCATCAAACCAAAAAACAATTTATGTCTATGAGAGCTTCCAATCTACAGAGCCAAACTTCCTGGGGACGCTCTTCGTGGAGAATGTCCGTGGCAGGGAGAGCTACTCATTTGAGTATGATGCTGACTGGTTAAAAAGCAGCGCAAACTACATGTATCTCGACCCGGATCTTCAGCTGTATGCCGGTCGGCAGTATCCCACCGGTGCAAAAAATGTGTTCGGCCTTTTCGCCGACTCTTCCCCCGACCGCTGGGGCCGCCTGCTGATGACGCGCAGAGAAAGAATCCTGGCGGAGCAGGAAGGCCGAAAGCCTCGAAAGCTCTTAGACAGCGACTTCCTGCTGGGCGTCTACGACGAGACTCGGATGGGCGCGATCCGCTTCAAGCTGGACAAAGACGGCCCGTTCCTTTCGGATGATTCAAAAACCCCGACGCCTCCCTGGACCAGCTTGCGAACGCTGGAGGAAGCCTCCCGTCAATTCGAAAACGATGAGTCCGGTCTCGAGCAGAAATGGATCAATCAGCTCATCAAGCCCGGTTCCTCGCTGGGCGGCGCTCGTCCGAAGGCCACCGTTCTGGACACAAGCGGAAATCTGTGGATTGCCAAGTTTCCGTCCAAGCACGACGATGTTAACGTGGGCGCATGGGAAAAGGTCACCCATGACCTTGCAAGACTTTGCGGCTTGGATGTTCCCGAGTCCATGCTGATCGACTTCTCCAAGTACGGAAGCACCTTCCTTGTACGACGGTTTGACCGGAATGGTGCTGCGAGGATTCATTTCGCGTCCGCCATGACAATGCTCGGAAAAACGGATGGGGCATCGGCAGCGGACGGCTCCAGTTATCTTGAACTGGTGTCCTTTATCAAGGCCAACGGCGCTGCTCCCAAGAGAGATTTGACAGAGCTATGGAAGCGGATCGTGTTCAATATGGCTGTTTCCAATACGGATGACCACATGAGGAATCATGGCTTTATCCTCAAGGCGGATGGCTGGCATCTCTCACCCTTGTACGATGTAAACCCTGTTCCGGAAGGTGACGAACTGTCCCTCTGCGTAAACGAGGACGATGCGACGATCTCCCTCGACCTTGCGCTGGAGATTGCACCGTATTGTGAGATCAGCACCAAGGACGCAACTGCTATGGCGGCGGATGTCCTGAAAACCGTCCGAGATAACTGGAATCGTCTGGCAGCGGAATGCGGATTAAGCCGGAGCGCACAGGAATATATGCGACCGGCCTTCTCGCTGGCTCTTGAATAACACAGCTTGATTCACCATCAGATCTCCCTTCGAGCAAGGGGGATCTTTTTTTGCCAGTCACAAGCCAAATAGCATTCCGCGTGTGCTATTCCTCAAGGACAGGATCGTCTGCAAGGGGTTCTTCGTTTTCCTCTACAAAGTCATCTTCCGCAGCAACCTTCCCAGAATGCAGCTTCGTCATTCGCAAGGTATATTTGCATTTTCGGTTATAAGCAACGAGCATAGCTTCGGCGTAGCAAAGAGACCCTGCTCCACGCTCTTTAGCGATGCGAGACAACTGCCGAACAGACATGAAGCCAACTCTCTCCTTAAAGGTTTCGTCACGAAGCTGGTCACCAAATGCTACGACCATTCTCGCAACACCGGCTAATACATTTGCCCCCAGAGAGTCGATATCCCCCTCCCATGTACCAACGCAGAGCCGCAAAGTTCGGTCAAGCACATGGTAACCATATTTGGTGTAGATCCGCTCCAGCGTAGCAACCGCACAGATCATGCCATATGCTTTGGTCGGCCCGATAGAAAGAGAATAGGATTCTACCAGCCGCTTAATAACGAGCTGCTGTTCATTTCCCGCTTCGATATTTGCCATGAATATCTCGTAAGGCTTCAGCGGCCGCACATGCTTCATCTGATTTGCAAAAATGTCCGCTTCGTTCTTGTAATCTAAGCTGTCATAAATCATGCACCAAACAGGAGTCTCCCGCGAACCGGATACAGTAGCAACGATCTCTATGGTGTGCTGACCATTAAAGACATAGTTGACACCATCACGGCGGCTCACCTTTACCGGGTTGATTTGGTTCAGGTCGAAATCCTCGATGGCTTTTTCAACCTGAGCCTGAGACAATGGCCGCTGGTATTCCTGATTAGATACGAGATTTTTGATCGGGATCTGCTCGAAGTGGACATTCGGAACAAATCTGCTGAAGTCTTGCATTAGTCTACCTCCCTGATATCTGAGAGCATCTCGGACACCTTCTCCTGTAGTGATAGCAGTGCTTCCTCGAGTCTGCTTTTTGCGCCCATGGATGCAGCATTCATGTCCGCATTGTTTCTGGCTCTTTCAATGGAACTGACCCACGACGGAACTGTAAGAGTCAAACCGGCGATTTCAGCATCTGGATCGTGCATAGGTGTAATTTTGATAAGTGGTAAAGTCTCCTGCATAGGTTCGACTGGCTCCTCGTCTGTATCAGCAAATTCTTTTCGCGTATCACTATAACTGGTGAAGGGGTGTTGCAGGTCCTCAGGTTTTGACCCAATTCGCCTGATCTCTTCCGGCGGCATTTTCGAAAGGGCCACAAGGTTCTCGTGAGATATTTTGAAAGTGCCAGAAAGCACTTTGCCAGGAAGTTCGGGGTCTGCCTGTCCAACAACGTCTAATGCCTTACTGAAGATCGCATACTTCTGCACAGATCCAGTAGATACATTGTATTGAGCGCTGAACTTCTGGGCTGTGCGCCGAAAAGTATCTCCTCGCTCACCCTTGGTTCTCCGCTTATACTGGTTGAACCCATTGATGTTGGGCGGATGCTTACGCGCTACTTTCTCAAGTTCATACTGCTTTCCAATGAGATATCGTCTGGTTTCCTCCGTGATATTTCGGCGGCCGAGCTGATTGCTGCAGATCCAGACAATCGCTTGCTCTCGGTTCTCAAATGGCATCTCTCGTATAGCATAGGGAATGTGAAGTCGATTGCATATCTCGTAACGGTTATGACCATCAACAATGATGTTATTCCATGTGATGATCGGCTCTCTGCAACCGTCTACTGCAAGATTTACTTCGAGTTGAAGATACTCATCTTTCCGTAAAGGTCGAATGAGCGTCTTAAATTCCGGGTCGATCTCCAACACCGCAAATCCTTTATCCATCGCTGGGAGGTCTCCTCTCATTTTTCTTTAAGGTTTTCATGGAGAAATAGGCTACTCTGTTTGCAACATCCACCTCTCCGCTCATACGATAACTGTATTGGAAGTCGAGAGTACCGATCATGTTGACCAAAGCACACAGGAGTGTATTACTGTAGAACTCAATAGAATAATGGCGTGATGTTTGAACCAACTTCACTCGGTTGGAGGTGCCACCAGCGAGGGGCCGATCTGAGCCAAGTACAGCAATGAACATTTCTTCTGGATTGACCAGAAATTGAACATATTGCGGATTCCCCATTTTGTTCAGGGTGGACTTATGTATGCGAAAGCGATTCCACTTTAAGTCAATGGTCATGATCGCGCTGTTATCCGTACTACCCATTTACACTCCCCTCCTGCACAGGTACCTCTGGTTGATATGCGGTATGGACTGATGTGACATTTTCCACGGATGCCGTGGAGGATACAGAGCTATCCTTGATTCCATAAATCGCGTATCCGTCAAAGATATTGATCTGCAGAGATTTCTGGTGTTCACGATAGGGCAAACCGAACTGATCCTTCCAACCGGCTGGGAATACAGGTGTACGCGCAGTCTTGGGCTTGCCTCCGTCTTTTGCAATACGCTGATAAATCTCGGAGGCGTTCAAGTCGAATACAATCAGATACTCATCATTAGCATGGATGACCTTGCCAATCAGCTTGTACCTGTAATCAATATTCCAGTCCATCAGCTCAAAGAGCTTTGCAAAGAAGAACTTACCCGTCACCTGACGGGGCCGCCTCTTCCCACCAGATGTGTTGCACCACGCGAATGCGTCTCGCTCTGACTCGGCGCAAGGGCGTAGCGCAAGAATGTGCGACTCTCGATTGATCAAGAGTTGGACACAGTCTGCATGGGGAAACTTGTTCAAGCAAGCGGTATTGACATAAACTTTGTAATTGTTGAAGGTGATAGACGGCTCGAAAGTATGAGCGAAGAACTCCCTACGAACCACCTGATACCCATCAAAATCGAAGTCGTCACTAAGTTCGATCACATCGCCTGGTGCCGATGCGTCGATTGTCATTGGCGTGTCCGCATCCTCCTTAAAGGTAATGGTAGTTTCATCATCGACATTGCCGAATTGAGTATTCTGCAGCATCGGTGAGATGAAAGAAACCTGATTCTCTACTTCCATTCTGCTCTCCTTTCATTCGTCTCTGACAAGATCCAGCGCATCTCCAATCTGGCGTAGGCTCATGCTGAGATAGCGACAAAGCCGTCTGAGTTGTTCCGTGTTATACCCTGCCATGATCACATCCTGCTCGGCTTCGGACAAATCAGAAAAGCATCTGTTGACATGTATACCATCACGAACCACGCGGTAGTACACTCCATCAAGATTCCGAAAGATTGGAATATTGTTTTTTTCAGGCATTAAAATCCACCTCTTCCTTCTGCTTTATGGGGGCTAATTGCTCTGCTATGAATCGCTGCATTTCATCAAACTTGGTGACTTGAAGCTTCTCACCGGTTTCAAAGAGTTGGCCTTCCAGCCAAAGCTTCCATGCATCTTCACTTTGTAATTCTGGTGAAGATGAGGTAAGTCTGTGAGAATAAAAGTCACTCCCAAACCTGTCTGCCAGTTTCTTCGGAACTGCCCGAACACGCTTTCCTGATACGGAAAGAGGAGAAAGCTCACCATTGCCGCTGATGGGAGAATCTGTCCCCGTCATGAGATAGGACTGGATAAAAATCTCGGGTTCACTCAAATCAAATAGGAACACCGAATCCCCTTCGTTTTGGAGGAGTCTACCATAGGCCCTGAACTTAAAATCGGTTTCCCAATCGAGCAGTTCGAATAGGGTTCCACCAAATGCGGTACATGGTATCTCTTTGGCATAGTATTTTCCATCGTCAGGTCTTGACCACTGTACGCACTGGCGAGAATCCTTAGAGGCGCGACGAACAGCGAGCTTCCGCAATCCCGGATGGATCAGCAGTTCAACTTTGTTGTCCTTCCCAAACTGCCTGACGCAATCTGTGCTGAACTTGATTTGTTTGCTCTGAAATAAGACATACGGTCTTTTGTTCGCATCAAAGAGAGATGAATTCGTAACTTCAAAGCCGCGCAAATCAAAATCTCCAGCTGCCACCTCGAATGTGGCGTCACCCTCCGCAGGCTGGCCGTAATATGTATCGTCCGTGTAGACACTCATAGAAGCCTGTAAATAATCGGCTGCCTTGAAACCTGCCCACTTAGGGCTAATCGTGACAAATCCTTTCAGAACGCCAGATTCAATCACCCGAAGCTCCGGCAGAATAGACTTTCCGCCGTATTTCGCATTATTGATCATGTGCTGGACGGCTATATAATCGTCCCGCGACACGATTGCCTCGTGTTCTCCTTTATACAGGCTCTGCTGCCGTTCTCCTCTGTTTTTCTTGGACTTATGACTAATCACATCAGGCGTGAATGTCTTTCTTGTGAGAACATCACCACAATGCCGCTCATTCCTCAAGACCTGAATTACGGTGCCGGAAGTCCACTTGGAATTACCAAGGAATGTCCTCTTACCAAGTGCCTCGAGGGTTTTTGCAATATGCGATGAAGAATATCCGGACAGATACATGTAGAATATGAGCTTCACGGTCGGCGCTTCGTCCGGATTGATCACCAACTTGCCGTCAGCATCATGGGAATAGCCCAACAGCTTGGGTGTCAGAGGAAGTCCTCCATTCAACCGCTGAGCAAGCGAAACTTCCATACTGCGGCTTCGAATGCGGGACTCGTTTTCCGCGATGGAAGCCAAAAAAGACAGCGGCATGTTTGTATCCTCGTTCAGCGAGAATATGCATTCACTCTCAAAGAAAACGCCCACTGGATTGCGAAGTTCCGCAAGATTACGCACCATGGTAATGCAGTCGACCGTATTTCTGGCAAGACGCGAAACCGATTTGGTAATAATCAAGTCGATTTTTCCGGCTCTGCTGTCAGTGAGCATTTGGTTTAGCTCAACGCGGTGTTTTGTCGAAGTGCCCGAGATTCCTTTATCGGCGTAGATCTTTACAAGCTTCCAATTGGGATGCTTCAAGACGAACTCTTCATAATAGTTCTTCTGAAGTTCATAGGAAGTTTCCTGACCGAGATTATCAGTTGAAACTCGGACGTAGACCGCAACACGCTGATGAATATCGGCATCGTAGAAATCGACCTGCTTCTTTGCCGGATAGATGACATCTGGCTCTCTCCGATTCGAGTATCGCTTATGTACTTTCTCGCGTTCTGCTTGATCAGCGGCTTTCTTGGCTGATTTACTCATGGAGTGCACCTCTCATATCCAGCTCGTCATCAGGCAGGATCTTCCAGTCAGGGGTTGGGAGAAAACAAGGCTCTCGAAGATCGTCGCGATAATACGATGCCAAAGTGTATAGATCTTCTGATATGAAGTAGATGCCAACAGGAGGCTTGCGAGCAGCGAGCATTCTTGCGCAAATCGCCATTTCTTGAGCATCTCTAGACACATTGCTGACCTTCTGTGTGATTATGAGATCGACTTTCCCCGCATCGCAGTCAGACAGGAGTTCAGACCATGCTGTAGAGTTCTCCATATACGGAGCGGTCGATCCATTGTCAATATAGAAACCTACAAACTCCCACATAGGATACTGAGCCAGCGTAGCACGAAAAACCTCTTTGTTGCGTTCGAGATATTCCTCGTCTCTATATTTAGTCTGGTTGAAAAAGCGGATGTACACTGCAACCTTGAATGGGACCTTGGGGTTCGGTACTTCATGGCGGATAGTTTTCAACCACTGCCTGTGTTGTGCCACAAGGGGTGATACCATGTTTTCTCCCAGGCACAGGTCAAAGAAGGGATACTCAGTCTCTTCGAGTCCTTGTTCAGTACCTAAAGGCAGCGGTTTCGTGTTTTCCATGTTTTCCTCCGGCATTTGGGCAAGCCCTTTTGGGTGAATTATAGGGAAAATGCTTAAAAATAAGAAGATACCATAGGTCAGCATCTTGACCTATGGTATGGAAATGACAAAAAAATTATCGGATTGGTCACCCAATCCGATAATTAATCATTATTCTGCTTCTTATGCATGGAGGCTTTGACCTCTCGGACAATCTTTAAGATGGTTTCCATCTCACTGGCCGAGCAGTCTTCAAGGAGCTCCGCAAACTCACCTTGATAGATTGCTTTGACCTCCGGTACATCTGGGCGGAGCAAATAGTCTGCAGATACCTGAAGGGCTTCCGCCACTTTGACGAAAGTCTCAAGTTGCATTCCCGTTTTTCCTCGTTCGATGTTGCTAATCAGCGGCAGTGAAACAGAAGCTTCGACTGCCAAATCCGCTTGGCTCATGCCTCTGCTGATTCGAACAGCTCTGATGCGTGAGCCGACCAGCTCCAGACCCTGTTGTTCATACATGACCAGCTCACCTCCCCTTCGCCGGATATAAGCTAACAACTATAATTTAAGTTAGTATATAATATGCGAAGGTCGAGTTTATATAATCGTACCGCTATAAAATAATGGTTCAAATATAATTGAGTTGCCAAAATTTTTAAGGAGGTTTCTCTATGCAACTCAATTACTATGTCCTTGGTCAAAGAATCCAAAAAATCAGGAAGGACAAGCGTATCTCCCAAGCGGTGCTGTCCACCATGATCGACAAGTCCGCTGGATACATCAGCTATCTCGAGTGCGGTACAAAGGTTATGAGTCTCGAAACTTTTGTTGGCATCGCCAATGCGCTGGAGGTGTCGACTGATACGCTCCTGAACAGGCAGCTCACGGGTGCGACTGAGATGTCTAATGCCGAGGCGCAGAAAATCTTCGCCAACTGCACCCCGTATGAAACCTATGTCCTGTTGGATGTGCTGAAAACAACCAAGAACGCTCTACGCTCGCACCACCATCTCCTCAAGGATGAGTGGTGATCATTTTATCAACTGAATATCAAATAGCAACAGACCACAGGTTAAGAGATTGACCTGTGGTCTGTTGCGTGCAAAAAACGATTATGTTTTCGCCCAAAACGATTATGATTTGGGCTTTTGCGAGATTTTTCATTCTATTGATGCTATAATCCGGACAAGTAAGAAAGGACGAAGATGTATGGTCTATTACACCGGCGATATTCACGGCAACGCGAAAGCGATTGCTGCTTTTGCGCAATACTTTGAACTCACGGAATCAGACACAATCGTCATCCTTGGCGATGTCGGAGCGAACTATTACGGCAATCGGCGGGATCGGTATTGCAAAGATGTCCTTGCCAGAATAAAGCCAACCGTCTTCTGCATTCACGGAAACCACGAACGGCGTCCAGACACTCTCACAGGCTATAAGCAGAAAGAATGGAATGGTGGCCTTGTGTGGTACGAGGATGAGTATCCGAACTTGCTCTTCGCCAGGGACGGAGACATCTTCTCTATGGAAGGAACCCGGCATCTGGTCATCGGCGGCGCTTATAGCGTAGACAAATACTACCGACTGGAAAACGATCTGCTGTGGTTTGCTGATGAGCAGCCCTCGGCAGAAATCAAGACATATGTGGAAGATCAAATCACGAAAAACAGAATTGACATTGTTCTCTCTCATACCTGCCCCTATAAGTACGAACCGCGGGATGCGTTTTTACCCATGATCGATCAGAGCACGGTTGATGACAGCACAGAGCGATGGCTTGATGGGATAGAAGAAAAAGTGGATTATAAGGCATGGCTTTGCGGACACTGGCACATAGAGAAGCAAATTGACAAGCTACGCTTCCTGTTCCACGATGTTGTGTCACTGGAAATGATAAAGCGAGGTTTCAAATGAGTCGTTTCAAGAGCAATCTTTACACTGTTGAGCGCCGAGTATGGAGAAACCACAAGCTGTGCTGGATTCAGAACGATGACTTCACTCTCTTTTCAGGACATCACAAAACGAAAATCAAAGAGGAAGATCTCCCGGAATGGTATGTCTTTGGCAGATACTATAAGCTGTGGGGCTTCCTCTCCACAAAAGGTATTACCGACTTGCAGTACATCCCGAACCTGTGGATCAATCACTTCCTAAAAGATGACTGTCTTCTGATCTCCTATGGCGGTAAAATTGAGGAGCATCCAGACAGCACTGATTTTGAAAAGTACAGCGGCGTTGATGAGCGAGTGTGGGGCAACGAGATCCTCCATGTGTTGAAAGGTGCCAGGATATTCTCGGAATATGATATTGCCCCTATCATAGAGCAGATCCGTGAGAAGCAGCACATTCTCATTGAGAACTACCCGGACGAGTTCGGACCCCACAAGTGGAGTTTTGATCTCGATGAATGGATGGCAGAAGAGTACCACTCAGGTCGCCCAACCTATTACAGCAAAGCCATCACAGAAAAGAGAGAAGCAGAGCTGCGAGAACTATATGGCAAAAGAGGACAGACAAATGGATGAATGCCAACACGCAATGGAGGAACTCCGCAATATAGTCGAGGGGATCAGCAACCTGCGAGACACAGCATACGCGCACTACTCTTTATTGGTCGAGCAGGTGCTGAAGGATCAAATCACCGACGAGCAGCAGTTAGAACAAATCATGGATGGCCTCTGCGATTTCTGCGATGAGATCCGCTTCATCGATCTTTATCGAAGCCTCTGCCGACATATTTACTACCAGTATCCGCAGCTCGTGGGAGAGCATGTGGCTCTTTTCCGTGCGCTGTTTGAGGGGCCCGATGAGAACTGATTTGAGAGAAGATGTATGGAGGTAACCTTCAGTGAAGGTGGCAGATACAAGTTTGCCTGCTACCGCCTTACATATGAAGAAAGCAAGTCTCCAGATAGGATTGCAAAGATCAAAGCCGATCTTGCCTCAAAGGGGAAAGATGGGTATTCCATTGCAATCACTTATGACGCATCTCCCACCCCACCAACGTGGGACACATTCGCCAATTCCTTATTACGTCTGGACGGAAGACTTGAGATGTGGAAGCTAATGCAAGAGAGCTGGCCACATCACAAAGCGGTCGAAGCGCAGAAAGGAGTGAGTAAGATGAGCACATCATATTTCATTTTTACGGAGGTTCTGGCAAATGATCAATGGCATTGTATCAACCCCCAAGTGATGAAGTTGCTGCCTATCGAACATCTCATTCTTGTTCCAACGCTTCGCTCGGACAGTAGGTATCAGTTTGAAAAAGCATACCGGCAGCTTGAGTGCGATGGACACCCGTTCACAGTAGACGAAATGTCAAGAAATCTACAGGCAGCGGTGAACGACTGGCTTACCCCAGAGGACAGCGTCCGAATTGCCGTTTGCTACGATGACATCTTAAAGCTACTGAACACTTCCGGCAAAGAACATTCTGCATTTGCTCTTCGATCTGAAGTAGCTGCCTTTCAGAATGATGAATCCGATAATATTTTGGACTTCGTCTCAGTAGACGAATATCGGAAGATGGAGGATGAACTCAAGAAGGCTTATCAATATTTCGAATGGAATGACCGCTCCGGTGCGTATCGCTATTATGAGGAGATCCAAAAGAAGGTCGCCGCACAGGTCAAAGATTGGAAAGCGATAAACCCTCGGGCAGAAATCACCTCTGTCCGAATAATGCTTTTTTCAACCTAAAGGAAAACACACAGGAGGGTTTCAGATGCAATCGAATAAAGAATCGAACCAAAAGCTGATTGAGCGATTTCCGTTTCTTATGCCCCGTAACCGCTGGACAGGAGAAGTTCCAGAGGATTACGACTATTCCTATACGGAACTGGATTCCATGCCTGACGGCTGGCGTAAGGCTTTTGGGGAGCAAATGTGTGAAGATATCCGTGAGGAATTGGTACGTGCCGAGTATCTCGACCAATACCGCATTACCCAGATCAAGGAGAAATATGGAACGCTCTGTTGGTATGACTTTGGCTGTACAGAGCGGATGCTTCGTGACATCATCCCCAAATACGAACACCTTTCTGCGAGAACTTGCATCAGATGTGGGAACCCTGCAACAAAGGTTTCTACTGGCTGGATCAGTCCCTACTGTGACACTTGCGCTGGAACAATCAGTCATGCCGAGAGATTTATTTCCATTGGGGAATGGCTTGATAGAAACAGCCGCGAAGTAACATCAAAAAGGAGTCTAAATGAAAAAGATACCCACTCTCTTTGAACGAGAATTTGAAAACCATCGAATTGTCAGAATACTGCCAAATGTAAGCCCTGACCTTGCTTGGGTCATGGCCGGCGAAGGCGTAGCGACCATCAAATGGGACGGTGCCTGCTGTGCGGTCATCAATGGTGTTTTCTACAAAAGATACGATGCAAAACATGGAAAGCCCATTCCATCTAACGCAATCAAGTGTCAGGAGAACGCAGACCCTGTCACTGGCCACCTACCTTGTTGGGTACCTTGTGACCGAACTGCAACCGGCGATAAATGGTTCTGGGATGCGTATGACAGAATGGGAATTGTACCGGATGGAACATATGAGGCCATCGGCCCACATTTCAGAGCAAACCCATACAACCTCGATGCCGATGTACTCAAGCCCCACGGTAAGGACATTGTTGTATTGGATCGGAGCTTTGAAGGCATCCGCACTTATCTGGAAACCCATGTGATTGAGGGGATCGTCTTCTGGAAAGATGGACACCCTCGGTGCAAGATCAAACGCAAGGATTTCGGGTTCCCGTGGGGAAGATAGTCACACGCTGGAAAATTTGGAAGGTGTCGCCATGAGCGCAAAAGAGAACCCAACATATTACCGCCTGGAATTGGATGACTATTCTGCTGCCGCTTTTACCAGTTTCGGAAAACACTATTACGGCACGATAGAAGATCTTCGTTGCTTCTTTAGAGAACTCTCCATTGATGATAAATTGAAGGAGCAATTCAAGGATCTGATATCAACATTCCAATCCTTCGAAGAAGTGCAGCAAGACGTCAGCCACTACATTGCTTACAGGAAGGTACCGTTCCTTGTTCCTGCGCATCTGCTCCACAAGGAAACTGTCATCTTGGAGAACTACAAATGGGAGCACACCAACACATGGGGCTGGCCCTACTACATGCGCTGTGACAAAGTCGAGTCTGAACATATCTGGCTTGCTTGTGACGGAGAATACTTCCGTACAGTCAAAGCCGTATTTTCAAAATTGCAGTATGCAGGAGCTACGAATCAATGGAAGAATGTTGATACGATGCTTTGGGGATTCCCATGCATTCTCACCGGAAACCCATTCGGCTTCTGGAATCAGTTAGCGGAACCGGAAAAGCAATTTAAGACCATGGAGGCGGTCCAGCAGGATTGGAAGGAGTTCCTCAAAAGTCCAGATCCTGATTATTCAGAGTTTTGCAATGACATCTTTGGTGATGGCTGACGCATAGGAGGACACCATGAAAGAAGAATCTCAAAAAAACAATACAGCACAGTATCCGGCAGAACAAGAACCGATGAACACTGGCAGGTCTTTCTTCGGCTGTGTCTTCCACTTTTTTGACACTTCATATCATCCAACCACAAAGGACGAGATCATAATAAGCTCACATAAAAAGAGATTTATATCTTCACACCTAATAAAAAGCAAAGGCCAAACGGAGGTATGCAGCATGAGCAAATGGCTTGGCTACATGGTAGAACTGTACCACGATGGGCAATGGTTCAACATCGACCAGTGGCATCGTCACGCAAACGGACAACTCAGACACCACTTTTTGTATGCTGCGCCTGAACGAGATATTCTCTCTAGCGCACATGATGAGCTGGCTCTTAGTAAAGAGAGAATCTGCTTTTCTGGCCTGGCAGCAGAAACTCAGGATATCATCTGCGCAGAAAATCCAGCATTCGAACGCAGTACATTCGACTCATGGGATTTTTTCATTTGGGGCAACCTCGCTGACTTGGAGATGCTGCTTCAAAAGTCTGTTGAGAATGAAAACGATGGATACATTTCAAAGGATTTACTCAAAGGGCTGCTTGTCAGGATTCAAGACCAAATCCAGATTTTCCGACAGACCATCCCGTACTTCGTGACTGATAGGTCATCGGAAATGCCAATCAGGATCATTATCTGTGAGTTGTGATTTTTTGATAGCTATTTGCTCTGAAATATGGTAATTGTTCGTGTTACAGAAAAGGAGGTGGAACACCATGATTTATGTAATGTCCGATATTCATGGACAAAAGCGACGCTTTGATTCCGTCATGAAGCAAATCAACCTACAGCCCGAGGACACCCTCTATGTCCTTGGAGATGTGATAGACAGAAACCCGGATGGCATCAAAATCCTTCGTCAGATCATGGCGATGTCAAATGCCAAAATGCTTCTGGGTAACCACGAATTAATGATGATGAATGCTCTCTACTACCCACCCCCGGAGGATGAGGAGTGGCCTGAATACTACTATGAGCGCAAGCAGTCTCTGTGGTATAGAAATGGAGGCGAGATAACACATAATTATCTGAAGCACATAAAGAAAACCGTTCGTCAGGAGATATTCGAGTATTTGGAGAAGCTGCCTGTAAACATGGAAATCACGGTGAATGGCAGGCAATTCATTCTGACCCACGCGGCTCCTGCCGAGCTGTATGAGACCTACGGTCGTAAATATGAGTGTGAGCGAGACTTTGCCGTCTGGATGCGATTTGACAGTTTCCCTGTTCTGGAGGACTGTACAGTCATCTTCGGACACACGCCAACTATCCGTTTCCAGTATGATAACCCAATGGCAATATGGGATGCAAAGAGCTGGATCGGAATCGACTGCGGCTGTATGCTCCCTGAAAAGGGTGACCCTTGGTCAGGAGCACTTGGAAGACTGTCGTGTCTCCGATTGGATGATATGCAGGTCTTTTACTCTGAGGAACCTCAATACGACAATCTTAAAGAATCGGAGGAACAGCATTATGGATGATGGCAAAGTAACGATTACCATTGAAATCGATGCAGAACTGCTGGCGCAGGTAACCGAAGTGCTAAAGTCTTATGGCCTCACGCCGGAAGAAGCCGCGGTGCAGTTCTTCAAATACTGTGCCGACCCAAAGACACAGGATCATGCGATTAAACTTCTCAAAAGATGGAAAGAGGAACAGGAAGTTCAAGAGAGGAATAGCACCAATGCTAAGTAAAGAAGGTTTCTGCAAGGCGCTCCAGATGATAAAGGAGCAAGAGTCCATTGACGAACAGTTCAGCAAAGCGCTCAATCTGGTTGGCGATGGTCACTTTGTATTCGGTGCCGAAAACAAGTATCTCATGGCTCTTAGAGATGTTTTGAAAGAGGCGGTCAATGACCAATACGACTACATCGATTGGTGGCTGTATGAAGCAACCGATGACTATACGGTATGGGAAGCAGATTGCACCATGAAGTATTGTCTCAAAGACCCCGAAGCTCTGTATGATTACATAACCGGTACGCTGAAGCCTGTCCCTGTATCTTCGGGAGAAAGCACATCACAGCAGGAATAAGGGGATGTCAAAATGAAAAGACTGCCGCCACTATCCGAAATGGAACGCATCGAGCAACCCCTGCTCGTCGAAAAACTGGATGAAATCCTGGAACGCATTGACAACGAAGACATCGGATTCGTAATAACAGAAAACGGTCTGCCGGATATGGTCCTAATACCATTCCGCTGGTTTGCCGAGAACTTTCCGGATGAAGTGCCTGACGACCTAAGAAGCGCCGATTACAAATCCGGATAGATTCCACCTCTGAGGAGCCGAGAAAAGATGGATGAGAAGTTTAACAGAATACCCGTCAGCGTCATCCATCTTGACAAGGATGGCACAGTCATAGATGAGGAGGATTACAACCTCGATAAAATCGAGCCTAATTTGTGGGCGCTCAAAGGTCTGGCTGCCGCACTGCTCCCTGTCATTCGCGAGTTCTATACGCACGAAGAAAATGTTCAAGCATTTGAGGCATGGCTGAAAGAGCGGGAGAATAATCCTCAAAAACACGGCAAGCGAAAATGCGCACAAAGACGGAAATCGGAAATGTGAGTCTGTATCTATTTTGGTCACTCTTAAAAATCCCTCGATTCTTCTCTTTCACGGGAAATTGTAAGCAAAAAATATGGCTGAAACAGCCCAAAGCCGCTTCAGCTCTCGATTTTTCCTATTTTCAGCATGCATCTAAATTGGTCACGCATCACACTGAGAAGTCTGAAACCGTAAGGTTTCGGACTTCTTTTTTTCTGTTTGACCCTTTATCTGACCCTTTAACCGTTTTGCAGCTTCTTCCCGCAGATGGCGTGCTGCATATAGGCTTCCATTCGATTTGCACTGTCCTGTTTCAGCACCAGTGAAAAAAGGGCAAGGGAAAAGTTCCTCAACGCTTTTCCCTTGCCCTTTTGCATCTGTCATGGTATACAGCTTAGCACCGGTTATTTGAGTGGCTCCTCGCCGCGGTGCAGATCATTCCAATCGCTGACGAATTCGTCGGGGGTCCAGTCGATATCGTCATTTCCGGGATGCGTGATGAGGCCGTCGGCTGCGGCGGCGATGGCGGCGGCTTCGCTGCGGGGAAGGGAAGAGAGATACCTGACGCGGATGTCGCTGACGAGATCCCAGTAGGCGGCGCGGGCAAAGGCGTCGATATTCGCGGCTTTGATGCCGAGAAGGCCGACGAGAGGCTCCTGCTCGTGGGCGTCGTACCGGTCCTGAATCGCCTCGAAAATATCGTCCGCGTCGCCGCCGTACTTGGTCAGAAGAGAAATGAGGTTCGTTTCGGGAAAAAGCTCCTGAAAGCGCGCGGAAACGGAAGTGGTAGCCATAATTGTTCTCCTTGCAAGATCATTTTGTTGCCTATAGTGTCACACAACGGGGCGTAAAAGTCAACATGGATGAAATCACTTACTGCGCGGGCTGCGATTCTGGTCATGCGGCGGTTGACAGTGCTGGTCAACTCGTGCTATGATACAAAAACCAACAGTCATACTATGTTTGTGGACGAAAAAAGTGTAACGCAGACATTTTTCCAACGTCAGGCGAAGGATCGGCGAGAGCCGATAAGAATAGCTTGACGATCAATCTGCTTGAATTTTTCAAAATCGGGGAGAGAGTATGCTCAATCAGTTTTCAAGAACGCAGCTGCTTTTAAAAAGAGGTATTTGCCGCATGCTGCGGCAAATACCTCTTTTTATTAGTTTGATTTGAAATTCAACGGAGTGACAGCGTTACGACAGCTCGTCCCCGTCCAGCAGGGCCTCTTTCAGCGTGCGCCAGCCGAGCACCGCGCATTTGACGCGCGCGGGCATATGGGCGATATCACGGAGAGCCGAGGCCTCTTCCAGGCTGTTGATCTCGTCTTCCGACGCCTCGCCCTGGATCATTTTCAGGAAGATCTCGCCCATTTTCAGCGCGTCTTCCTTCTTTTTGCCGACGATCATGCCGAGCATGATGTCCGCCGACGCCTGCGAGACGGCGCAGCCGTCGCCGACGAACGCGCCGTCCGCGATCACATCGCCGTCAAGCTTCAGCTTGAGGAAGATGTCGTCGCCGCAGCTCGGGTTGACGCCCTCGAGCACGATGTCGGCGTCCGGTAGGTCGTGCTTGAACTCCGGATGCAGGTTGTGCTCGGTGAGAATTTCATTGTAAAAGCTTCTATTTTCCATAACCCATTCGCTCCCTTAGCGTGGAAATGCTGTCAAGCAGCCGCTCGACCTCGGATTCCGTGTTATAAAACGCGAGGCTTGCCCGCGCGGTGGACGGGTGCTTCAAATAGGCCAGAAGCGGCTGCGCGCAGTGATGGCCTGCGCGGATGGCGACGCCGTCGCTCGCGAGGATCTCACTGATGTCGTGCGGGTGAACACCGTCCACCGTAAAGGTGATGATGCCGCAATGCTCCTCGGGCTTTTCCGAGCCCAGCACGTGGACGTGCGGCATCTCGCCGATCGCGTCCATCGTGCGGCGTGTCAGCGCGACCTCTTGCTGATGCATCGCTGTAAAGCCGATGCTCTTGACATAGTCAATGGCCGCATGCAGGCCCACGGCGTCTGCCGCGTTGACCGTGCCGGCCTCGAACTTGTGCGGGAGCTCGGCGAAGACCGCACCATCGCGGGTGACAGATTCAATCATCTCGCCGCCGGTGAGGAACGGCGGCATGGCGTTCAGCAATTCTTCACGTCCGTAGAGAACGCCGATGCCCATGGGGCCGTAGACCTTGTGGCCGGAGAAGGCGAAGAAATCCGCGTCCAATGCTTGCACGTCCACCGGAATGTGCGGCGTGCTCTGCGCGCCGTCGACGACCAGCACCGCGCCGGCGCGGTGCGCCAGCGCCGCGAGCTCGCGGATGGGATTCACGCGGCCTAAGACGTTCGAAACGTGCGTGCAGGCGACGATCTTTGTTTTCGGCGTGATGAGGGCTTCGACCTTATTTAAGTCCAGCGTGCCGTCCATTTCGCATTCCATAAATTTGAGCGACGCGCCGGTCTGGCGGCAAACCATCTGCCAGGGGAGAAGGTTGCTGTGGTGCTCCATGATGGAGACGAGCACCTCGTCCCCGGCCTTCACGTGGGAGAGACCGTAGCTGTAAGCCACTAAATTGATGCTCTCGGTGGTGTTGCGGGTGAAGATGATCTCGCGGCTGCTCTTCGCGTTCAGAAAGGACCGAACGGCCTCGCGCGCGTTTTCGTAAGCCTCCGTCGCGGCGATGCTCAGGGGATAGAGGCCGCGCAAGGGGTTGGCGTTCTTACTTTTATAAAACTCCGTTACGGCGTCCAGCACACACTGCGGGCGCTGCGCCGTCGCGGCGTTGTCCAGATACGCAACATCCTGACTCTTGAGCAGGGGGAAGTCGTCCCGATATGCATGCGCCATCTTACAGCACCTCCTCAAGCTCGGAGAGGATCGCGGCCTGCGCCGCTTCATCCTCGATCGTGCGGGCCAGCCGCTCGATGGCGGCGCGGGCCATGATGTTTTCCGCCTCCGCTGCGGAAATGCCGCGGCTTTCAAAGTAGAACAGCGTGTCCTCGTCCAGCTCGCCGATGGTCGCGCCGTGGTTGCCGACGACGTTTTCCTCGGCGCACAGGATCAGCGGCACCGTCTTGTTGACGACGCCGTCGCCCAGCATCAAAACCGTCTCCTGCTCGCTGCCGACGGAGCCCGCGGAGCCCTTCTTAAAGTCGATGGTCCCGCGGAAGATCTTCTGCGCGTCGTCCTTGAGCGCACCGGCGGCATTGATTTCGCTCGTGGTCTTCTGGCCCCAGTGGTTCACGACAAGGTTCATGTCCACGGTCTGCTGTTTCTGGCCCAGATACCCGATGCCCGCCGTGAAGCCCGCGCCATTGCCGTTCAGCTCGAACTGGCCGTCGCTGTACACGTCGCCGCGGCCCAGCAGGACCTGGATCAGCTCTACCTGACCGTTTTCGGCGCACTCGCCGCTCGTCTCCAGACGGAGCAGCGAGTCCTGTGCCGCATTCTGAATCTGCACGAGCCGCACCTTTGCGTCCTTTTCAACGTGGAGCGCCGTGCGCACGAGCAGGCCCTTTTCCGCTCTCAGCGTTTCAAACACCGTGACGGTCTGGCCCGCGGGCGCGTGGATGTCGACCGTCTTCTCGCCGCGCTCGCCGGAGCCAGTGATCTCAAGCCGCTCGGTCTGACCGGCGGCGGTGATTTTCTCTTCGCCCAAATCGTCGGCCTGCCCCCAGGCGATGGCCGTTTCGTTCACACCCAGCCGGTTCCAGGTGCGGGTCGGGAGCCGGTTGATCAAAATCGTATCGTTCATATCCAAACTCCTTTCAGCCAATGCTGCCCTTCATCTCGAGCCGGATGAGGTTGTTCATTTCCACTGCGTACTCCACCGGCAGCTCCTTGGAGACATTGTCGGCAAAGCCGCTGACGATCATCGCGCGCGCGTCTTCCTCGCTCATGCCGCGGCTCATCAGATAAAAGACGGCTTCGTTGCTGATCGCGCCGATCTTGGCCTCATGGCCGATGGCCGCGTCCTTCGTGCGGATGTCCATTGCGGGGATGGTGTCGGAACGGGACTCGGAGTCCAGCATCAGCGACTGGCACGACACGGCGGACTTGGCGCCCTTGGCGCCCTTTTCCACGACAACGCTTGAGCGGAATGTGCTGATGCCGCCGCTCTTGCTGATCGAGCGCGTGTTCATATAGGAGCTCGTATTTTTGCCCACATGGACGACCTTTGCGCCGGTATCGAGGTTCTGCCCCGCACCGGCGAACGTAACGCCGGTGAACTCCATACGGGAATTGTCACCCTTTAAGATGCTCATGGGGTACAGGCAGCCAACATGGGAGCCGAAGGAGCCGGAGATCCACTCGATCGTGCCGCCCTCTTCCACCAGTGCACGCTTGGTATTCAGGTTGTACATGTTCTTCGACCAGTTTTCGATCGTCGAGTAGCGGAGTTTGGCCCCCTTCTTGACGTACAGCTCCACGCAGCCAGCGTGGAGGTTTGCCACGTTGTACTTCGGCGCGGAGCAGCCCTCAATGAAGTGCAGGCTCGCGCCCTCGTCCACGATGATGAGCGTGTGCTCAAACTGGCCGGCGCCCTTGGCATTCAGGCGGAAGTAGGACTGCAGGGGAATGGAGAGGTGTACGCCCTTGGGCACGTACACGAACGAGCCGCCGGACCACACCGCGCCGTGGAGCGCCGCGAACTTGTGATCGTGGGGCGTCACGAGCTTCATGAAGTACTTGCGCACCATGTCGGCATATTCGCCCTTTATGGCGCTCTCCATATCGGTGTAAACCACGCCCTCGGCCGCCACGGAATCCTTGACGTTGTGATAGACAAGCTCGGAGTCGTACTGCGCACCCACACCGGCGAGGGATTTTCTCTCCGCCTGCGGGATGCCAAGGCGCTCGAAGGTCTCCTTGATGTCCTCCGGCACGTCCTTCCAGTCGTTGCGCATCTTGGTGTTCGGGCGAACGTAGGTCGCGATATGATCCATATCAAGGCCCTCAATCGACGGGCCCCAGTTGGGGCTCTTCATTTCATTGTAGATCTGGAGGGATTCGAGCCGGAACTGCTGCATCCACACGGGATCGTCCTTCTCCGTGGAGAGCTTTTCGACGATCTCCGGCGTCAGGCCGGATTCCATTCGGTACGCGTCGTTTTCCGCGTCCCGAATGTCGTAGACACTGCGGTCCACATCCTCCACGTAGGTTTTTTCTTTCAAATCTGCCATGTCAAGAGCCTCCCGATTCAGTCTTCCTTCAGGCTGCTGAATCCCTTTTCGTTGATCTCATCCACCAGTTCGGCGCCGCCGCTGCGGACGATGACGCCCTCTTCCATCACGTGGGCCGCGTCCACATGGAGCGCTTCCAGAATGCGCGTGGAGTGGGTGATGATGAGAAGCGAGCCGTGCGTCCGCTCGCGGAACAGGCGCACGCCCTCGCTGACGGTGCGGACCGCGTCGACGTCGAGGCCGGAGTCGGTCTCATCGAGAATCGCGAGCTTGGGCTCGAGCATGAGCATCTGCAAAATTTCGGCCTTTTTCTTCTCGCCGCCGGAGAAGCCCACGTTCAGGTCGCGCTCGGCATAGCTCTCGTCCATGTTCAAAAGCGCCATGGTCTCTTTGAGCTTTTTCTTGAAGTCCCACAGGCGCAGGCGGTCGCCGGTCTTCTGCTCGAGCGCGCTGCGGATGAACGCGCTCAGCGTTACGCCGGGGACCTCCAGCGGGTTCTGGAAGGACAGGAAAATGCCCTTTTTCGCGCGCTCGTTGACGGGGAGCTCCGTGATGTCCTCGCCGTTAAAAATGATCGAACCGCCGGTTACGCTGTAGGTCGGATTGCCGGTGATGGCATAGCCCAGCGTCGACTTGCCGGTGCCGTTGGGGCCCATCAGCACATGGGTCTCATCCTGTCCCACGGCCAGATCCACACCGTGGAGAATTTCCTTTTCCTCGACCCGCACGTGCAGGTTCTGAATCTCTAAAAGTGCCTTACTCATATTGAACCACCTTATCTTCTTTCCGTGCCGTTCAGGACGGCCGGTGTTTTTTCATTGACTCGCATGAATTGCGCCAGCGTATGATTATCGACATAGCTGTTGATCTGGTCTTCCAGCCCCTGCCAGAAAAGCCGCGCGTCGCAGTCGCAGGAAGCGCCGCAGCCGGAGCCGTCCTCAGACTGGCACGCGATCGGCGACAGGTTGCCCTCCACCGCCCGCAGAATTTCACCTACGGGGTAATCCTCGGGGGAGCGGGTCAGACGGTAGCCGCCCGATTTGCCCACGGCGCTCTCGACTAAGTTCGCACGGCTCAGCGCGGCCATGATGGTCTCCAAGTACTTTTTAGAGAGCTGCTGGCGCTGCGCGACATCGCTCAGGCGGTGCCATTCGCTGCCTCCGTGCTCGGCCATATCCAGCATGACCCGCAAAGCGTAGCGCCCTTTTGTTGAGATCATCATGCGGCATGCCTCCTTGCTCATAATTGCCTACCTTGCAGATAGGAATTTTAACGCTTAATTCCTACTGTGTCAATAGGTGTTTACAAAAAATTTGATTTATGATGATAAAAAGCACTGTGCAGCTGTGACAAATGTCTGCCGCGCAGCGCTTGGACGAGGTCTTCGGCCTGCCGCGCGGCTCGGCCGTGATCGTGCTGAACGATCCCGAGACCAAGGTACCCATTGCCATCATGGACGGCACACTCATCAGTGCGATCCGCACCGGCGCAGTAACGGGCGTTTGCGCAAGTATATGGCGCCCTCGCGCTCGAAGACCGTCGGCCTTTTCGGCGCGGGCCCGCAGTGCAAGACGCAGCTGATGGCGCTCAAGGCGTCGCTGCCGCAGCTGGAAAAGGCGTATGTCTATGACCTTTCCCGAGAGAGAGCGGAAAAATTTGCGGCGGAGATGTCGCAAAAGCTGAACATAGACGTGCAGGCGGCGAGCGACCGCCTCGCCACGATCGAAAGCGGCGACATCCTTGTGACCGCGACGACCGCGACCGAGCCGATCATCCACGGCGCGGAGATCAAAAAGGGCGTTTACGTTGCTCACCTTGGCAACAACGAGGTCGACGAGGAGCTGATCCTGCGCGCGGACAAGGTCGTCATCGACGATTGGGAGACCGACAAGCACCGCATGGGCGACACGATGGCCTACATGTTCCGCGACGGCAAGATCGACGATTCCCGCATCGACGCGAGCGTCTCCGACCTGGTGGCGGGGCGGAAGTCCGGCCGCGACAACGATGACCAGCTCACCTATACCTGCAACGTCGGCCTCGGCCTTTACGACGTGGCGATCGCCGCGCGCGTCTACCAGTATGCCAAGGAAAACGGCATCGGCCAGAAGCTCAAGCTCTGGGACGAGCCCATCATGGTGTGATCGATCCAAACTTGATAGGTACGACCTCTCTTTACCAACCTTTTGGACAGGTCCGCTTTTTAGCGGGCCTGTCCGCATTTTTTCGCGGCAGAGCAGCAGGGGAGATGCACCTGCAAAGGGAATTTTGCCTTTACAGAGGACGATTCCGTGAATATAATGGATGCAGATAAAATTTGGCGGCGCTGCGAAAAAGCGGCGCTGCGGTGAAATCGACAGGAAACGGAGATGTAATTATGCCCTGCACCACTGTACTGGCCGGTAAGCTGGCGACGAATGACCGCTCGACGATGATCGCCCGTACGGACGACGGTCATTTTGATGAGAAAAAGCTGATCGTGGTCGAGCCCGACCAGCAGCCGAAGATTTATAAAAGCGTAGAGTCCCACGTGGAGATCACACTGCCGGAGAACCCCATGCGCTACACGTCCTGCCCGAGCGTGGACCCGAAGCACGGCATTTGGGCCGCGACCGGCATCAACGCCGCGAACGTCGGCGTGACGGCGACGGAAACCACAACCTCGAACCCGCGCGTGCTCGCGGCCGACCCGATGGTCGAGCTGCGCGAGGCGAAGGATGGGGAAGAGGAGCGCTGCGGCGGCATCGGCGAGGAGGACATCGTTGTCCTCGTCCTGCCCTACATCCGCTCCGCGCGCGAGGGCGTGCTGCGCCTCGGTGCGCTTCTGGAGCAATACGGCACCTATGAGTCGAACGGCATCGCCTTCAACGACGAAAACGAGGTCTGGTGGCTCGAGACCATCGGCGGGCACCACTGGATCGCAAAGAAAATTCCCGAGGATCGCGTCATCATCAACCCGAACCAGTTCGGTATGGATTCGTTCGATTTGGAGGACGCCTTCGGCGCGCAGAAATCGCATCTCTGCTCGGCAGACCTCAGAGAATTCATCTCGGAAAACCATCTGGATCTGAATCAGGATGGCAAGTTCAACCCGCGGGATATCTTCGGCTCGCACCGCGACATGGACCACATCTACAACACGCCGCGCGCGTGGTTCATGGGCCGCTGCCTTGCACCGCACACCTACCGCTGGGACGGCGAAAACGCGGACTTCACGCCCGAAAGCGATGACATTCCGTGGTCCTACGTTCCCGAGCGCAAGGTTGCCGCGGAGGATATCCAATACCTGCTCTCGTCCCACTATCAGGGTACACCCTACGATCCCTATGCGGGCCATGCGGAAAAAGGCGGCATTTACCGTCCTATCGGCATCAACCGCACGGGCGTGACGACGATCTGTCAAATTAGAAGCGACGTCCCCGATGCCATTAAGGGTATCGAGTGGGTGTGCTTCGGCTCCACGACATTTTCCGCGTGGCTGCCGGTGTACACAAATGTCCCGCAGATGCCGGACTATTTGAGCAATGTGACGCTCGACGCCGAGACCGACAATCTCTACTGGGTCAGCCGCTTTGTCGGCGCGCTGGCCGACAAGTGCTACGGCTCGTGCATCCAGAATGTCTGGGGCTATCAGGACACGGTGAATATCCGCGGCAGACAGATCGTCCTTAAATACGACAGGCTGATGCGCGAGAGCGGCGACTTCACGCTCGCCGCGCAGGCGAACGACGAGCTCTGCGCGATGGCGAAAGAGGAGAGCACGCAGATCCTCAACAAGGTCCTGCGCACTGCCAGTGAGCAAATGAAAAACGGCTTCAGCTTTGCTGATACCTGCGTCAACAAGTGAATAAAAAGCGGCTCTCTCCCAAGCGGGAGAGAGCCGCTTTTTTGTTATCCTTTTTCAATTTGACCCAGCCAAAACGAGAAAGGACGACAATCATGGAAGAAAAAAGAATCGTAAAGCCCTGGCAGGCAGGGCTGATGCTGCTCGTCGGCACGTGGATGGCGAGCGGCACGGTGCCGGTCATGATCTACTACGGCATGAAGGTGCTGACGCCGGGCTTATTCCTGCCAGTCGTCTGCATCCTTTGCACGCTGATGTCCACCATGGCGGGCACGTCGTGGGGCACGCTCGCGACGGTCGGCGTCGCCTGCATGGGCGCTGCACAGGGTCTCGGTGTGCCGCTGCCCGCGGCCGCGGGTGCGGTCTGCACCGGCGCGTTCTTCGGTGACAAGGTCTCGCCGCTGTCTGACTCGCCCGTCATCACCGCCACGGTGTGCGAGGTGCCGCTGATGGACGGCATTCGCCACGCGCTCATTTCCACGGGGCCTGCGTATCTCATTTCGCTCGTTTTCTACTTTGTTTACGGCCTGCGCTATTCCGGCGGCAGCGTCGGCGGGGAAGTGTATGAGGATATCCTTTCCACCGTTTCCGCCGAGTTCTGGCTCAGCCCCGTGCTGCTTCTGCCCGTGCTGGTCGTGGTCGTGCTGATTTTGATGAAAAAGCCGACGATCCCGACTTTTATTGCCGGCATCGCCGCGGGCGCGGTGATGGCGATGCTCTGCCAGAGTGTCAGCCTGCACGATATTCTGACGGTCATGTACTCCGGTTTTTCTGCCGATACCGGCTCGGACGTCGTGAATTCGATGCTCAACCGCGGCGGCTTTACCTCGATGCTCTCGACCATCGGTCTTCTGATCGCGGCGGGCATCTTCGGCGCGCCGCTCCGCACAGCGGGCGTTGTGGACGTGCTGCTCGCCTTTGTGGAGCGTATCGCGAAGACCTCTCGTTCGATGTCGCTCGGTGTGCTGATCCTGCACGCGGTGTTTTTCACGATTACGGGCGCTTATTATGTGTCCTATCCTGTTGTCGGCGGTATGGTGAAGGACCTGTATCCGGAATATCATCTCGACCGCAAGAATCTGATGCGCACGATGCTCGACACTGGCACGGGCCTTGCCCCCATGGTGTCGTGGTCGACTACGGGCTCTTACACCGCCACGACGCTTGGCGTTTCCAATCTGGCATTCGCGCCGTTTGCGCCGATGCTGTGGCTGTCGATCGTGTTTTCTGTCATTTACGCCGTGACCGGCATCGGCATGGCCAAGGCGAAGGAGGACTAAGGTATGGAACGGATTTTACAGCGCTGGTATGATATGGTCTCCATCCGTTCGGTCAACGGACACGAGGCACAGATGGCGGATTACGTGGCGAATGTCCTGCGTGGGCTCGGCATGGACCCGCATTACAGCTATTTTGAAGAGGACACCGCGCGCGAGCGCCCGTCGGTCTGGTCGGTGCTCGACAGCGGCCGGCCGGGAAAGACCGTGCTGCTCATCGGACACCTCGACACCGTCGATGTGTCTGACCGCTGGAAGACCGACCCGTTTACCCCCACGGAGATCGACGGCAAGGTCTATGGCCGCGGCGCGATGGACATGAAGGGTGGCCTCGCCGCGATCCTGGAGACGCTGACCTATTACGCCGCCCATCTCGACGAGATCAACGGCAAAATTTTGGCCTGCTTCGTCGCCGACGAGGAGGGCCTGAGCAAGGGCACCTATCAGCTTGTGGCGGAGGACGTCATCCACGCCGGCTACGCCATCATGGGCGAGTGCCGCTACGACAATGTGGCTGTCGGCTTCCGCGGCCGCTACAGCTTTGAGGTGACCGTCCACGGACAGACCGCGCACGCCAGCCACTATCCCGAGGTCAGTGAAAACGCTCTCATCTCCGGCGGACGCCTGGCCGCGGCCATCGAGGCGCTGCCGACGCTCCAGCACCCGCACCTCAAGCACGGCACGTGGTGCGTGCGCTATATGGAGGGCGGCAATCCCGGCACGCTCGTTGTGCCGGAGAAGTGCTGCCTCTTCGTTGACCGCTAGTATTCTTTTAGAGGAGCAGTGCCCACAGGACTTTTGAGCATCCCCTTGCCCC
>OGJV01000093.1_pt1 | contig 59972 bp, 43 predicted proteins | sample 1572271 | NCBI WGS metagenome assembly OGJV01 (sample SAMEA2582107, study PRJEB24529) | metagenome | biome: Human gut stool | place: China | collected 2011
GCGTGATCGCACTGGTGGTCATTGTAACGCTGATCGCTGCTGCCATGCTGGTGGTGCAGAGCAATTACGCGTTACAGGCGCAGAAGGCCGCTGGCAAAAAGCCCAACAATTTCCGGCAGGATATCACCTTGTACCTGAACGAAAAGTTCTACGTTACCCTGCTCACCCTTCCGGTGCTGGGTGTGGTGGTGTTCACCATCATCCCGCTGTTCATTTTGATCGCTGTTGCCTTTACCAACTACGATCAGCAGCACATGCCTCCCGCCGCCCTGTTTACATGGGTGGGGCTGGCTAACTTTGCTTCTCTGTTTGGCGGGCAGTCGCTGAGCCTGACCTTCAGCTACGCCTTTGGCCGGGTGCTCAGCTGGACGCTGGTGTGGGCGTTCTTTGCCACCTTCACCAACTTCTTCGGCGGCGTATTTCTGGCCATGCTCATCAACAACAAAAAGACCAAGTGCCAAAAGCTCTGGCGCACATTGTTCATCATCACCATTGCGGTGCCGCAGTTCGTCACCCTGCTGCTGGTGCGCAACTTCTTCTCGGACGCCGGCATCTTCAACACCATGATGGCCAATGCAGGCGTGACCGATTTTTTAAAGGCCATCGGTCTGCTGGGGCAGAACATGAACCACATTCCCTTCCTGACCGACCAGCACTGGGCAAAGTTCATGATCATCCTCATCAACATCTGGGTGGGCGTGCCCTACCAGATGCTCATTGCCACCGGTGTGCTGATGAATATTCCCACCGATATGCTGGAGGCCTCCACCATCGACGGTGCATCGCCGTGGCAGAGCTTTATCCACATCAAGCTGCCCTATCTGTTCAGTGTGCAGGGGCCGGCGCTGGTAACGGACTTTGTGCGCAACGTCAACAACTTCAACGTCATCTACCTGCTCACGCAGGACGTTTATATCACCAAGGATCAGGCGCTGGCTTCCTCCAGTGCAAAAGAGGTGGATCTGCTGGTCACATGGCTGTTCCGCCTGACGCAGGAGCAGTACAACTACAAGATGGCCGCCGTCATTGGCATTATGGTGTTCATCATCTGTGCCGTGTTCACGCTGGTATGCTTCCGGTTCCTCAATAAAAAGGAGGCGACGTTCTCTTGACACAGACAACTGTTTCTCCGGCACGCCGGGCAGAGACCGCAGCGCAGCTGCGCCGCGGGCGTATCCTCCGCACAGTCCGCAGCATCCTGCGGCATCTGCTGCTGGCCCTGCTGGCAGCTATCTGGCTGGTACCCATTCTGTGGCTTCTGGTCACTTCTTTCTCCACAGACCGGGGCATCAATGTGCGACAGTTCTTCCCGGCCAGTTACACACTGCGCAACTATGTCAACATTCTGTTCCACCCGGACTCTGTGGCGCAGTTCCCGCGCTGGTTTACCAACACCCTTGTGGTGGCCTGTTTCAACTGCGTTATCTCCACCTGCTTTGTGCTGATGGTAGCCTACGCGCTGAGCTGCTGCCGCTTCAAGGGGCGCAAACTGATCCAGAACCTTTCTGTCAGCGTCAACCTGTTCCCCGGCGTGCTGGCAATGATCGCCGTCTATTTCGTCCTGAAATATCTGAATCTGACCAACTCCTATGCCGGTCTTATCATGGTCTATGCCGGTTCGTCCGGTCTGGGCTATCTGATCTGCAAGGGCTTCTTTGATACCATCCCCATCTCCCTGCGGGAAGCCGCCAAGCTGGACGGCGCATCCGACGCCCGTGTGTTCTTCCAGGTCGTTCTGCCCATGTCCAAGCCGATCCTGGTCTATACCATCATCAGTTCTTTCATGGTTCCATGGACCGATTTCGTGATGGCAAAAATGATCCTGAATTCGGGCGTCTCTGCCGACTGGACAGTGGCTATCGGTCTGTATAATATGCTGCAAAAGACCCTGATCAACAATTACTTTGCGCTCTTCTGTGCAGGCGGTGTGCTGGTGTCCATCCCCATCTCCATCCTGTTTGTCATCATGCAGAAGTTCTACGTCGAGGGCATCACCTCCGGCGCGGACAAGGGTTAACACGTTATTCTCTTTCTCCTTCACCATAAAAGCAATCCCCACAGTCCTTTTTGTGGCTGTGGGGATTGTTTTTTCTCAATGGCGGCAGGAAAGCAGTTTGTTCATGGTGAACCTCACTTCTATATCAAACGGTGTCTGTTCGGATGTCCTGAACCCTGCCATAAAACCGGTGATTGATTTGTCCATTGGGCTTTGTTTTGCCCGTCTGCACATTTTTGCACACTTTTTGCACACCTGAATAGCTGGATAACGGTTGCAAATCGTTACACCGTATGCAAATAATGCGGTGTGTGCAAAGGCATGTTTTTCGATGATACGATAAAAATAACGTTTCTTCGAACTTTTGAAATTTGATGAATGATGCACCTTGGATTCTTTTAATCAGAGGGCCAGGGATTCGAGTTCCCTCGAATGCACCAAAATCCAACGAAGAATCGTAAGATTCCTCGTGGGATTTTCTTTTTGTACGCCGTTTGCACGGTCTCTGCACGGTTTTTGCACGGTCCGCATTTTTCGTGTCAGATGGAGTAAGTCTGTGAATTACTCTGCAATTCGTGCTATTTTTTGCAATTCAGGTCAGCAAAGCCAAGCGGAGCTGCGCTTTTACAGAGGGGTCTGCGTCCTTCAGAAGCTCCAACAGTGCCGACACGGAGATGGTCGGCTCTGCTTCAACCGGGGCAGCCTGCACAAGTGTTGCTCCCGGCTTGTAGAAGCCTTCCTCGAACCTTTTACCCAGCTTCTTCCGGGAATCCTGCTGGATGTGTGCATAGGTGTTGACCAGCGGATTGGCACTGGCGTGGCCCGTTGTGCCTTGCACAGCTTTCACATCGCCGCCGGAGATCATTAGCTGGTAGGTGGCACTGGAATGCCGCAGGCTATGGAACACGATGCGGGTGAACTCCGGGTGCTCGTCCTGCCACTTGACGAACTTCTTGCGGATGAGGATCGGTTCTACCGCCAGACCGTTGGGCAGACGCAGGAGCATTCCGCTGTTGCGATAGCGTTCCGGGTCAACAGCTTCGTCCATTTCCAGACGCTTTAGCCAGTGCTTCAGTTCCTCTTTCAGCACGGTTGTCATGAAGATGGTTCGGTTGGAAGATGCTGTTTTGGTCTTTTTGAGCACCAGCGTTGTGGTGCTGCCCTCACGCTTATCCTCAAACTCCTGCAAGATGCAGCCCTTGCCCGTTTTTGCCAGCGATGCCTTTTGGACACGCTGCATACACTTGTTGATGCGGAACGTGCCTGTGCCGTCTGCTCCCTCAAAATCAAGATCTTCCGGGATCAGACCAGCGACTTCGCCCTCACGCAGTGCGCCCACCAGCGTAAGATGGACTGCCAGATGCAGAATGGGGTCCTCCATGCTGGCAAGTGCGGCCTACATCTCGTCCGCATCCCAGATGGCGCGCTCCTGAATCGATTTTTTAGGGCTGTCCACCGGAACGGGGCTTTTGATGAGGATGCCCCACTCCACCGCATACTGGAACGCTGTCCGCAGCAGGCGGTGTACCTCGTGGATGGTCGTGCCGGAGAGAAACCGCTGCTGCTGTTTTTCCGAAAGCACCTGCTTTTTGCCCTCAAGATACTGGCCGCAGGGCGTTTTGCTGAGGGTAGCATACAGGTCTTCCAGATGGTAAGGCTTGAGCTTTTGCATTTGCATATCGCCGATGTACGGGATGATAAGATTCTGGACGGTACCCAGATTGGATTGATAGGTGCAGGGTGCCCACTTGTGCTTGTTGCACTGCTTGGGAAGCCACTCCATCAAAAACTCTTTGACGGTAATGGTGGACGGAATCAGAAAAGTTCCGTTTGCCAGTTCATGTTCGATTTGTTTTTTGCGATTTGTTGCCTCCTCTTTCGTGGAAAAACTTTCCCATTTGTTGCAGTTTTTACCCTGCTCATCTTGGTAAGTATAGCGGACGCCATAGGAGCTGCCGCGTTTCGTAATATATGCCATACGTTATCTCCTTTTTCAAGCTGCCCGGAGCCACGCATCGAAACCGTCTTTCGGGATGCGGATGCTTCCGCCTACCCGCAGAACACGGAATTCGGTAGTGCTGTTGCACAGGTTGTAGGCAGAGCGCAGGCTGATGGACAGCATCTGTGCGATCTCCTCTACCGTGTACACCAGTGTTGTGGCTTTCAGGCTGTCAGTCGGAGACTTGACGGCATTGGTTTGAGTGACCACTTCCATTGTATCGTTATTCGGAATGGTCTGCAAGATATTTTTCGTATAATCCAAAGATTTCACAGTTTCGGTCATTGCTGTCCTCCTTTTGTCAGGTGCATATTCGTTTAGTGAATCAGCCGATCAACGATTTCATGGATTCCAACTTTTTCTGTGCGTTCTCTTTTCGAAGACTTGCCCCGATGCAGGAAATTGGAACGCACATTTCCAGAATGCGGTCATAAATGCGGGCGTGAGCAGTATCCTGTGGATGCCGTATCTCGTTCAGCGGCAGGTTGGTGGTGACGATCAGCGGTTTTTGGCTGCGGTATCGGCTAGGGCTTAATTGGACGTCCAGCAAAAACTTTGGAAATGGCAGATACCGGGGTAGCGGAGTACAAACGGTCAAATCATCAAACAAGCCAATCACCCTCCCTGTCTTTGCGATTCCAGCATTTTCAGGTGCTTCGAGCGGATAAATTCCAGGTAGCGCTGCAGATTGTCAGAATACTTCTCAATTTGCTTCCAGTTTTCCGGCCCTGTCAGAAGATCTGGGTACTCCCGAAACGTGAGTTCCCAATTCTCGATAAAGGCGTCATAAGCACCTTCAATCGCAGCGATGTGGATGGAATGATCCGCAGATGCTTCAACAGATTTTTTCAGGGCTTTTTGATCACTTTCGGTCAGTGCCCTTTTGTGCCCTTGTACTTTTTTTGAAATGCCGATCAGAAATCGACTTCCGTCATCATCAAAAGCTTCGCCTTTCGCAGAAGGGCTTTTTGTAGAGGAAGCAAGTTGCTTATCTCGCTCGCTTTTCGGCTTGCGAAGTTCTGCAACGATTTCCGGCCGCTGTTCCTTTGGAGCCTTAGCGATAGCGCAGATCTCACGGTCAGCAGCTTTGATTTTCCCGTTTAGAATTTCCTCCCGGGTACCGGGTGCTGCTTCGTCTGCAGCTTCCACTCCATTCATGTACTTTTCGGCACGTCGTACCGTCGCAGACCCAACACCATGTTCTACGGCGATTCGTTCGCAAGTGCGTTTTTCTGAATCGATGTGATCATTTTGATCACATCGATTTACTTTATTGCAATTTCCGGGCTGCCCGCCCACTGCCAGCTTGGTTGATTCATACTCTTTGCCCAGAAGAAACTTCTTTCGTTCCGGGCTGAGATTTCTGCGGCCAAGCTGATTTTTGCAGATCCATGCAAGCGCTTCGTACTTGTTCGCAAGCTGGATTTCTTCCACTTCAAACTTGATAAAGCCGTGCTTTTTCAGGATGCGGTAGCGGGTGTGCCCATCCAGAATGTAGCCATTCCATGTGATGATGGGATTCAGAAGACGACCCTCGGCAATGATGTTCTACTCAAGCTGCTGGAGCTCCTCAAAACTCAGCGGAAAAATTTGAGCGGAAAACTCGGGGGTCTATTTTGAGACTGCTTAGTTTCAGCATATTATTCGCCTCCTTTGACAACAGTGTACCGGTTTCCGCAGCAAAAGTTTATGGACTCGTAGTCCAAGTTACCCACCCTCTTAGTCCATGTGTTGTATACAATGATGCAAAATAAAAAATCCGAGCCAATTCTACGATGCCATAGTGTCATGTGGGTCAGATCAGGGAAACGGTGAAATTTGATAAGCTCAAAAAATAGTGTTATTTTTAATTATGACGTTAGAATTTGTAAAAAGCACTTGACATTGATAATCAAAGCAGAGTATACTTAGCCCAATGACAGAGTGAAATCCGCTCTGGCTTTCTTTTTCAAAAGCTTTTGTTCTTTATTGCACGTGACAACTGAGGTGTGAAATGAATCTTGGAGAAATTGCAGATATCCGTAGCGGACTTGTCCTTTCTCGAAAACAGGCAAGAGCTGACTCCCCGCAGGCGATACGATACCACCAGCTTAGTCTACGGGCGATAAAAGCGGAAGGTGAGATTGATCCTGCTGAATTGGAGCCGTATTTTGCGAAAGAACCATTGTCCACGGACTATCTGACGCAACCAAATGACATTGTAGTGCGCTTGACTGCCCCCTACACAGCAGTTTTGATTGACGACACCACACGCAACTTGGTGATCACGTCGAATTTTGTCGTAATTCGCATTCGGGGAACAGAGCTTGTGCCGGGGTATCTTTATTGGTATCTGAACACGCCGAAGGCAAAAAGGCAGATTTATCAAAATACCACCAAAAGTATGATCAGCTCCGTAAACGCAATGTATTTTTGCCGCTTGGAGCTTCAGCTGCCATCGCCGGAAATACAACGCCAGATGGAAGCGCTTCGCTTGCTGGCACAGCAGGAACTACGCCTTCTGCGTAAGTTGGAAGTTGAAAAGCGAAGCTGCTATGAGGCGATGCTGGAACAAATGAATCACGCACAGAGGAAAGGATAACGACTATGACGACAAAATCGGAAATCGAACGCGTTCTTTGGAACGCCTGCGACAGCTTTCGCGGTAAAATTGACAGTTCCCGTTATAAGGACTACATTCTTTCCATGCTGTTCGTAAAATATCTGAGCGACGTTTCGGAGGAAAAGCGAGAGCAATACCGGGAGCAATACGACGGTGATGAACGCCGTGTCGAGCGTGCCATGAGCCGGGAGCGTTTCAAGCTGGACGCTACATCTACGTTTGGGTACCTTTATAAAAATCGCCATGACTTCGAAATCGGGCTGAAGATCAACACGGCACTGGCTTCTATTGAAGATCATAACAGCAGCAAGCTTCGGAACGTGTTTCGCTCCATCGATTTCAATTCCAATGTGGACTTTGGTACAGACATCAAGGCAAAAAATGCGACCCTCTGCAACCTGCTGGAAGACTTCCACGGACTTGACCTGCGTTCTTCTGCGCTGGACGGTTCCGACATCATTGGTGACGCCTACGAATATATGATTGGCAACTTCGCTTCGGACGCCGGCAAGAAGGGCGGAGAGTTCTTTACGCCGAGCAAGGTCTCCGAACTGGCAGCGGCATTGGTAGATCCGCAGGAAAATGACCGTATCTATGACCCGACCTGTGGCAGCGGTGGTCTCCTGCTCAAGGCATGCAAGCGCGTGCCGGACAGGAAAGTGGCAGTTTATGGTCAGGAACTAAACGCGCAGACATGGGCTCTGTGCAAGATGAATATGTTCCTGCACGAGGTAGACGATGCCCGCATCTGGCAGGGCGACACCCTGAGCAATCCGCAGAACATCGAAAACGATAATCTGATGTTGTTCCAGTGCATTGTAGCAAACCCGCCATTCAGTTTGGACAAATGGGACAGCGGCTTCCTTTCCAATGCGGTTCTGAATGCCAAGGGAAAAAAGCCGGAAAAAATGAACGCTTCTCTGGACCCATGGGGGCGCTTTGATTGGGGCGTTCCACCATCTTCCAAGGGTGATTATGCTTTTGTTCTGCATATGCTTAACAGCCTTGACCGCAGCCATGGCCGAATGGCTGTCGTGCTGCCCCACGGTGTACTGTTCCGCGGTGCGAGCGAGGGCAAAATTCGCCGCCAGATTGTTGAACACAACCTTCTGGATGCTGTGATCGGTCTGCCTGCCAACCTGTTTTATGGCACGGGTATTCCGGCCTGCATTCTGGTGTTCCGCAAGGATCGCATTAGCCGAGGTGTCGATAATGTTCTGTTCATCGACGCTTCCGCAGAGGGCAACTTCGAAAAGGGCAAAAACCAGAACCTTTTGCGGGACACGGACATCCAGAAAATTGTGGATGCCTATAAAAAGCGTGAAACCATGCCAAAATACAGCTATCGTGCGACGCTGGATGAAATCCGGGAGAACGACTACAATCTGAACATTCCCCGCTATGTAGATACTTTTGAAGAGGAAGCACCGGTGGATATTCAGGCGGTGAAGAAAAATATTGCGGATATCGAAGCTGAGCTGGCGCAGGTACAGGAACAGATGAAAAAGTATCTGGATGAGCTGGGGTTGTAAGGGAGGACACAATGTTCAAAATTCGAAAAGTTGAATTCATAAACCATCCAATCTTAGGAGATTTAACCTTGGATTTCTGTGATGCCAGTGGACATGCAGTTGACACTGTGATTTTTGCAGGTGAAAATGGCGTCGGGAAAAGCACAATTCTAAACGCCTTATATAGTCTAACTTCCCATAATCTAAACTTTGAGGCAAATGTTGAATTTGAAAGACAAGATCATCCAGTCACTTTAAAGTTTTATTGGAAACAGCTTTATGATGGACAAAGGTATATATACATCGCCGACGGAAGCGGATGGGATGTATATTCAGCCGATAAAGAACAGAGGAGAAAATATCCCCTATATGGGATTTTTTCCGATGTCGACATTAATTTTCATTCTAATAATCTTTCAAATGTTACCAGTTTAACTTTGGACCGAAAAACAGAAAGTCGTCGCTCTTCCAACAATCTTCCCACAGAAGTCAAACAGCTTCTTATTGACATTCAAGCATTAGATGATGCAGATATTGCTTACTGGGTAAAAAAGAATCCGGGAGTGAATAATGATAAGATGGATGTGGCTGAAAGAATCCCTCGTTTCACGAGAGCATTTTCTAAAATGTTTGATGATTTGGAATACAATCGGATTGATAATGTCGATGGACATAAGGCAATTTTATTCTCAAAAAACGGGAGAATCATTCCTATCGATGCACTTAGTTCTGGCGAAAAACAAATTGTGTATCGTGGGTGCTTTCTCTTGGAAGATGCAAATGCAATGAATGGAGCATTTGTTTTTATTGATGAGCCTGAAATCAGCCTGCATCCAAAATGGCAGATGAAAGTGATGGACTACTACAAAGGAATTTTCACAGATGAATCTGGAAAACAAACGTCACAAATCTTCGCCGTTACCCATTCGCCTTTTATAATTCATAATGAAAATCGCAAGAACGATAAGGTCATTGTTCTTGCGAGAGATTCTAATGGAAAAATTGTGGTCAAAGATAAACCGGCATATTATAAATGTTCGTCTGTTGAAGCAGTGCAGGACGCATTTGAGATTCATGACTTTGATTCAGGGAATCCAACGGTGTATCTGGAAGGGCGAACTGATGAAAAATATTTTAGAAAAACGGCTGAAGTATTTGACATGGATTTGCCATTTCAGTTTAGGTGGATTGGTTACATGGATGCTAATGGACAAGAAGTAAATACAGGAAAGGATAGTATTAACCGAGCAGTTCAATTCTTAATTGCGCAGAATCTTCCTTTTGTCAACATTGCACTTTTGGATAGTGATACCAAGAAAAAAACGGATTCTCAGAACAATGTGATTGTCACTTCCATGCCCCAATATGAAAATTCAAGCGGAATGAAAGTTGGCATTGAAAATGCACTCGTTTTAGATGATGTGGATTTGAATCAATTTAGAATTCAAAAAGAATCCGTTGATGATTATGGCGGAACAAAAGTGATTACAGAATTTCAAAAAATGAAATGCTGTGATTATATTTGCGATTTGGACGTGGATAAACAGAGAAAGATTTTTGTGCATCTGAAGGAAGAAATTGAGACATTAAAAGGCCTTTTTGCCTATTGTAAATGAATATGAAACATCAAAACACCTATTTATTTCGTGATATCCTCGAACGCGTTGAAGTTCCTGTTAACGTCGAATCGGATAAAGAATATGTCCAGATTGGTATTCGCTCTCATGGAAAGGGCTTATTTTATAAAGAACCAGTTTTGGGAAAGACTCTTGGAAACAAACAAGTTTTCTGGATTCAACCAAATTGCTTCATTCTTAATGTAGTGTTTGCATGGGAACAGGCGATCACAAAAACGACTGAAAATGAAATTGGTATGATTGGTTCCCATCGTTTTCCAATGTATCGCCCGAAGAATGATTTGGTAGATATTGATTACCTGATTTATTATTTTCTAACTAAGAGAGGAACAGATATTCTGGAAGCGGCATCTCCCGGTGGGGCTGGACGGAACCGAACTTTAGGGCAGGAACGTTTTCTAAAAAGTAAAATTACGCTGCCGCCCCTTCCCGAGCAGCAAAAAATTGCTGCCATCCTCTCCACACAGGACAAAGTGATTGAGCTGAAAGAAAAGCTCCTTGCTCAAAAACAGCAGCAGAAAAAATATTTGATGCAGCAGTTGTTGACCGGGAAAAAGCGGCTGCCGGGATTTTGCGAGAAATGGACGAGAAAACAGCTCGGTGAGTTATTTGAAAATCGAGTTGAAATCAATCGAAGTGATCTTGGTCTCCTTGCAATAACAAGCACAAGAGGAATTTTGCCTAGGGACTGCCTTGATTTAAAAGACAATTCGAGTGAAGACAAATCAAAATATCTAAGAATTTGCCCAGGCGATATTGGTTACAATACCATGCGGATGTGGCAAGGCGTTTCTGCCTATTCGGAGTATGAAGGTATTGTAAGCCCGGCATATACCATTCTCGCACCGATGGAGGGTGTATATTCACGCTATTTTGCATATCTTTTTAAGACACAGTCTGTGATTTTTTCTTTTTACCGTTTTTCCCAAGGACTTGTAGATGATACAAGAAATTTGAAATATGAGAATTTTAAAAAGATCAGCGTGTCCATCCCTTCAAAGGTGGCTGAACAAAGAGCAATCGTTCAAATCTTAAGTACCGCCGACCATGAAATTGACCTGCTCCAAAAGTCTATTGAGGCCGAAAAGCAGAAGAAAAAGGCGCTGATGCAGTTGTTGCTAACGGGGAAAGTGAGAGTGAAAATATGAAAGGGACTATTACAGATGATTTGGCTCTGGATTATCTAAAAAATTCGTTTACATCGGAGGATATAGACGAATTTCAAAATATTTCTGCGAAATACGGATTTTCACTTTTTGCGCACGAACATAAGCCTCAATTCATCAATGGCCCAGAAATTTGGTTTCCGCAGATTGCAGTGATTCTTTCGCACGAAGTTATGCAAAGCATCGTTTGCGGGTTGGCAACAAATGCACTTTATGACTGGTTGAAAGTACTGTTGTTATCTATTCAGATAAAATTAAAAGCAAATTTAAAGAATCGCCCATTTTATCATGTTTCCAATGGTGAAATGAAAGAGACAACTCCTTCCGTTCACATTGTTATTGAACAAAATCACATAGATCTTCCAGTGGACATGGATCAAGAGAAATTTGAATATTGCATTGATAAAGCCATGGAAACTGTGAAGCAACTGAATGAATGTAAAAAAACATACTGTATATGGGACGAAAATGCGAAAACATTTAAAACGTTCTCGTATGAAGAATCATTGAGAATGAATTTTTCTCAAAAAGAGTCGTCTGAAAAATAAGGAGGTCACCATGAACCTCGATAAATCCATTTACTCCGAAGCTAACATCAGCAAAAAGCCTGCGCTGGAACTGCTGCAGGCCATAGGGTATACATATCTCTCCCCGGAAGAATGCCGTCAGCAGCGCGGAAGCGGCTACCGGGTGCTGTTGCGGGATGTGCTGCGCGGTCAGCTGCGGAAACTGAACCGTTATACCTATGGCGGTGTGGAAAATGAATTTTCTGCAGTCAACATTGAGCACGCCATGGATGATCTGGAAATACCGCTGACGGATGGTCTTGTTCGCACCAGCGAAAAAATCTATGATGCGCTTATGCTGGGCAAAAGCTATCCCGAAACTGTAGGCGAAGGAAGGCTGCTGAACTTCAACTTGAAGTACATTGACTGGGAGGACCCGACGCAGAACCTTTACCATGTCACGGAAGAATTTGCGGTGGAAAGCGCCGATGGACAGCATGATGCCCGCCCGGACATCGTGCTGTTTGTCAATGGAATTCCGTTTGCGGTGATTGAGTGCAAGGCTCCGGATATCCCGGTGGAACAGGCCATTGAGCAAACCTGCCGTAACCAGCAGCCTCACTATATCCCCCAGCTTTTTGCGTTTGCGCAGATCGTAATGGCGACCAATAAAAACGAGGTACGCTATGCAACAACGGGAACACCGAAAAAGTTTTGGAGCATCTGGAAAGAGCAAGATGCAGATTTCCTGAACCGGAAAATGGCTCAGCTGATCCCGGATCGGACACCAACGGTGCAGGATAAAGATATTGTTTCCCTGTTTACACCGGTCCGTTTGTTGGAACTGACAAAGTATTTCGTGCTGTTTGACTACAATGTGAAAAAGATCTGCCGATATCAGCAATATTTTGCGGTGAAGGAAATTCTGCACACAGTCAAACAGCGTGATGAAAAAGGAAACCGGTGCGGCGGTGTGATCTGGCATACACAGGGCAGCGGAAAAAGTCTGACCATGGTGATGGTGGCGAAATATTTGCTGCTGGAGCTGCAGGCAGACCATCCACGTGTAGTGATCGTCACCGACCGAAAAGAGCTGGATAAGCAAATCACGGCGACATTCGCGCACACACGGCTTCGCCCTGCGCGTGCTACCAACGGGCGGCATCTGCTGGGATTGGTTACGGATGAGCGGGTGGACATCGTCACCAGCATCATCAACAAATTCAGCACTGCCGAGCGACTGGACGGTTGCAACAAATCTCGGGACATCTTTGTTCTTGTGGACGAAAGCCACCGCTCCAATTACGGCAAAATGTCACATAAAATGCGGACGGTTTTTCCAAACGCCTGCTATATTGGTTTTACAGGAACGCCCTTGATGAAGAGCGAGAAGAACACCTTGAAAAAGTTTGGCGGACTGATTCACAAGTATACGATTCAGGACGGTGTAGCCGACGGTGCAATTGTTCCACTGATCTATGAAGGCCGCTTTGTGGAGCAGAAAGTTGACGAAAAGAACATCGACCTATGGTTTCAGCAAACAACAAAACGTCTGACGGAATCACAGCGGGATGATCTTGCCCGGAAATGGAGCAGCATCCGACGACTGACCTCTACGGATGCACGCATCAAACGGATCGCTTTGGACATCAACGAGGACTTTTGCCGAACCTATAAAAATACAGGCTTCAAGGGAATGGTCGCCACCAATTACAAGCGGGATGCCGTTCGGTATCTGGAATGCTTTGAGCAATTTGGCGATCTGAACTGCGCTGTCGTGATCTCGGCCCCGGATCTGCGCGAGAGCGTGGATGATGCAGATGAAGGAGCAGACGACAAGGTAGTTGCCTACTGGAATCGGATGATGCAGCGCTATGGCAGTGCCGATGATTATGAAGAAGCAATCAAGGCACAGTATCATGCCGGAGAACTGGATCTCGTGATCGTGTGCAGCAAATGGCTTACCGGCTTTGATGAGCCGCTCTGCCAAGTGCTTTACTTGGACAAAGAACTTAAGGAGCACGGTTTGCTTCAGGCCATTGCCCGCACAAACCGCCTGTGCGAGGGAAAAAGCTATGGAATGATCGTGGATTACCGGGGCCTGATCAAAAAATTGGATGAGGCAATGGAGCTTTACAGTGGTGCCGGGCTGGAAAACTTTGATGGGCATGATCTGAAAGGCGTTGTGGTGGACGTGCTCTCTGCGATTGGAACGGTACGCAGCGATTATTCCGCACTGATGGAGTTGCTTTCGGCTGTTCCCGGTCTGACACTTGCCGGAACCGATGCCGAGGCAGTAGAGGTTTTCTTAGCGGATGGTTCGAAGCGGGAAGAGTTTTACAAACGGCTGTGTAACTTTGGTCGCTCCTTGAATCTTGTTCTGAATTCTGAAAAAACCTATGAGGCGCTGGCAGTGGAAGAGCGGGAAAAATATATCAAAGCATTTGGCTTTTTCTCTGCGGTACGGCGCAGCGTGAAACCTCGTTATGGGGATTCAATCGACAATCGGGAATACGAACCTCTGATGCAAAACCTGCTGGACGTACACCTTTCAGTAGAGGGTCTGAAGCGAATCACCGAGCCGGTAGACATTCTGGACAGAGATGCGTTTGAAAAGGAATTAAACGAGTTGGGTTCACTGCGTGCCAAAGCTGATGCGATTCGCACACGGCTCGCCAAGAGTATCAATACAAAGTATCAGGAGAACCCAGCATACTATGAAAATTTTTCCAAGCGCATCAAGGAAGCGCTGGAGCTGTATAAAGCCCGGACGATAACGGAGGCGGAATATCTAGCCAAGATGCGGGATATTCTGGAGGATTACCGCACGGGAAAAAGCGCTATCGCATACCCGGATCGTATCCGAGCCAATGTCCATGCACAGGCGTTCTATGGTGTACTGACCGCGATTTTCTCCAATGAAAAATTGTTTGTGGAGCCAGACTTTGCCGCCGAGATGGCACTGGATATTACGGCAATCATCGAAAAGCATAGCCAGGTGGACTGGACCCATAACCTGACGATTCATGATCGAATCTCACAGGATATTGATGATCTGTTTTACCGCTACCAAAAAGAAATGGGCCTGGTACTTTCTTTTGATGTGATCGACATGATTATTGAAAATGTTAAAACAGTTGCGTTGCGGAGGTTTGCATGATACAGTTTTGCGAAGTTGAGACGGAGCATGGGTGTATCTGCTATCAGCTAGAACGAAAGAACGTACGCAATATCAATCTTCGGATTCGGACAGATGCCTCTGTTTATGTTTCTGCTCCGAAAGATGTCCCGGAAAGCGTTGTTACGCAATTCGTGAAACGACACAGCCGTTACATTGCAGAGACACAGCAGCATTTTCGAGAATTTCAACAGTATGCACCGCAGCCTCGACATTACATCAGTGGGGAAAGCTTTTCCGTTTTGGGGCGCAGTCTGCGTCTGCAGGTAGAGCAAGGAAAAAAAGACGATATACGTTCCGATGGTGTTTATCTCTATCTTACCGTAAAAGACACAGAAGATCAGGAACAAAAAAAGCGTCTTGTTGACCGTTATCTGAATAAGATGTGTCGCGAAATATTTCAGCAGACGGTGGATCAGCTTTATCCGATATTTCGGAAATATGACGTGCCATTTCCACGAATCCATATTCGATCGATGGATACTCGCTGGGGATCTTGTCTTCCACAGAAAGCTATCATTACATTGAACCGGCACTTGCTCGAAATGCCCGTCAGTTGCATTGAATATGTAGTATTGCACGAGTTTTGTCATTTTCTGTACCCAAACCACTCGAAGGATTTTTATGCGATACTGTCGACACTTATGCCAGATTGGCAGCAACGCAAAAAGCTGTTAGACAAAAATGCACAGTTTGAATGGAGTCAAAAATATGAAACGTTTTGTGGTGGTGAGAGCTGAAGGGTATATGACCAGCAGACCCGCAAGCAGTGTCTTCGTATATACAAAGACCATCTTGCGTTGCAAAATACTTGTTGGGAAATCCCAAACCCTTCAAATCTGCACCGTCCCGGCGCAGGCTGCGCGTTGGAATCGCTGAATAGCACAAAGGCATGTTGGAGTCCAGATGTGAAAAAAACGGCAAAGCAGATAAAATCCCCTTTACAAATATTCTATTACGCTGTGATTGCGTTGGCGTTGACCTGCTTACAGCACTGACGATATCCGCTTCACCTTCTAGAACGGTCAAGAAATCAAGATATAAAAGAACCGCCCCACCATCGGATTTACTCCGGTAGTGAGGCGGTTTTTTTGTGATATTATTCGGATCGCGTTGTTTTCAAAAATTCATCATAACTCTCCTGTAGTCTCTTATTTAAGTCACCATAGAAATATTGTTGAATCTCTTTTTTATGGGTAGGAACATATTCATCCACCCAATTTTCCAAACACGCTGTCACATTCACTAAAAGCTCATTCAGATGCATATGGTAGGACCCTTCATGCGGCTGCGCTTCCTTTAGATAATTACTCTCCATCATCGCTCTCCAAGTATCGACAAATGTATCTGAATTGTCCATTTTTTTAGCCGCCATATTGATTGCCTTTATTTGGTCCTGTGCAATTCTGTACTGTCCCAATTCATAGCACATTTGATGGAATTCTAAAGGTACTTCATAAAACAAATTGCTTTCTAAAACATTAGACCAAAACCCAACTAAATCTCTTTTTATATCTTCCGGTAAATCTTCTATTAGCCTTCTGACCGATTTTTCAGATAACCCTGTTGCTTCACAGAATCTAATAACATCTGGATTTCCACTTTTAATTGAAGATAAGCCAAACAGGTAATCTGCTGAACATCCAAAAAAATCACAATACGCTTTGACATATCTACCCTGCAATTTATCTGTACCTTCTAAATTTAAGTGTTCCTGTATTCTGCGTGTCATACTTCCTATTATAGATATTTCGTCTTCAGATGCACTGTCTACAGGGACTATCTCCTCGGCATATAAAGCCTGCGCTAATTCTCTTGCCGTTGAAAGGTTTCGCTCCTCCATCAATTTCCACAGTCTGTTATAGAAAATCTTTTCATCATCATGATTTATAGATTTGAATGCCATTATATCACCTCGTCAAAGACATATTTATCTTTTTTGTGTTTACAAACGATTGAAACAGACGATTTTAAAGATTGATTCATCCGTCATCTAGTAGTATGATATAGCCACACCAAGGAACTGTCAATCCCAGACAAACATATATTTAGGAGGTCATCTATGAACAAACAAAATACTATGCAGCCACTCGACGAAACGAAATCTCTCCAGAACATAGTCATCGATGAAGTCTGTCAAAAAATTTCTGATGCTGTAATCGATGCCGAAGCCACATCTGAAGAGAAATATATAACAAAACAAAAATTAATTGTGTCGGCCGATGACATGAACACCCAAGAACAGCTGGATGCTATGGACAGAAATTACGACCGCAGAAATCAGGAGCGTTGGCAAAACGTACTCTATTTTGCCGTAGTATCTTTTAGTGTGGTTGGAATAGCAATTGGTAGCCCTATTGCAATCAAAAACGTCCACAGACTTCTCTCAGCCGCATAAGTTAAACTGAAAAAGCCCGGAGTTTTCTACATTGTATGAATTTGATGTTGAAAATTCGACGTTTCGTCCTATTGACGGTTTTGTGCAGAGCAGCTATAATATAATTGAAATTATCATAATTCAAATTATATTAAGCAAGAGGTGAACGGTATGGACTTCATCGGCAGAACATCCGAACTGGCAACGCTGAATGCAGAATTAGAGCGCAGCAGCGGCTTTGTGGTGATCTATGGCAGACGGCGCGTTGGAAAAACAACGCTGATCAAAGAGTTTATCAAAGATAAACGCGCGTTCTACTTTTTGGCAACCACAGAAAGTGAAGCCCAGAGCATGAAGCGGTTTGCCGGGGTGCTTTCCCGTACCACGAAGAATCCCATGCTCAGCAAGGTCACATTTACTGACTGGCTGGATTTATTCCAAGTGGTAGCAGATGACCACCCGGACGAGAAAAAGGTGCTTGTCATTGACGAATTTCCGTATCTGGTCAAGACGAACCCGGATTTCCCGTCCATCTTGCAAAACGCATGGGATGAAGTGCTGAAAGACCACAATGTGATGCTGGTTCTCTGCGGTTCCCTCATCAGCATGATGAAAAAACACGCTCTGGCATACGACAGCCCGCTCTATGGCCGTAGAACGGCACAGATTCGGCTGATGCCGCTGCAATTTACGGATGTGTATGCGGCGCAGAACCTGTCGTTTGAGCAGGCTGTGGAGCAGTATGCCATCACGGGCGGCGTACCGAAATATATGGAGTTTTTCCAGACGGACGAGCCGCTGGTGGAGCAGATTCGGCGTGTGGTACTGTCGAAAAATGGCTTTTTGTATGAAGAACCGGATTTCTTACTCAACGAGGAAGTGCAGACGCCCATCAACTATTTCTCCGTGCTAAAAGCGATTTCGGACGGCAACCACAAGCTGAGCAAGATCGGTATGACGATGGAGCAGGACACGTCAGCTATTACGCCGTACCTGAAAACACTGATCGACCTTGGTTTTGTTATCAAGAACGTTCCCATCACCGAAAAGAATCCAGAGCGTTCCCGGAAAAGCCTGTATTATGTCTCGGACAACTTCATCCGCTTCTGGTTCCGCTATGTGTACCCATTCAAGGGGGAGCTGGAACTGGATAACCAGCAGATCGTGCTGGACGAGATGGGCAAAGACTTTAAGCAAAAGTTTGTGGCTTTCGCTTATGAGAGCATCTGCCGGAATATCTTTGCGGAGCTGTGCCGCAAGGGACAAATCGACTTTGCACCCTCACGCATTGGCTCTTACTGGCGCAATGATAATGAGGGCGATACGGAAATTGATGTTGCGGCTGTGGACAACCAGCACAAACGGCTGTTCCTCGGTGAGTGCAAGTACCATGCGAAACCTGTGGATGTGGCGGTCTACTCTGCCTTGCAAGAAAAGGGGCAGTCAAAAGAGCTTGCAGCAGCATTTAAGGGATATGAGGTCATGTACGGGCTATTTTCCAAAAGTGGTTTTACAGATCGACTGGTGGAAATGACAGCGGAGAACTCCAACCTGATTCTGATTCAGGAAGATGCAGTTTACAAGAAATAATATAATCCGAATTATCATAAGTTTAATTATATTATTGCGGGATTTTCTGTGCGCTATGTTTAGCGACCTTGAGCCAAAACGTAGCATCCTTTGGGCAAGATTTAGAAACTACGCCTTAAAAAGTAGCAATCTCTGAAAAAGTTTAGCAGGTGTTCATATCTCATGGGGTACGGAAAATGTGGAAAGTAATGCGGAAAGTGCGGAAACTTGCCATATAAAAAAGCAGAAACTTCTTTCCCCAAATGGCAACCTTTATGCTAAAAGTGGCAAGTGACATATACAAAATGCCATTATACAGAACTGCCCACTCCCCTGAGAACTTCTCAGACGAGTGGGCATTCTTCTTTCCGTGTATCAAATTTACCTCTGTGGTCACTCAAATCGCCACCAAGTCATGGAGCAAAAATCATTATTTTTCATTTGTCCCAGAGTAAGTGCACGGTTTCTGCACTGTTTTTGCACGGTTTCAAGGGATGCAATGGGCACTCTGACTTGCAAAATACGACAAAGGGTGCAGAAATTGCCGGGCGAAAAATCACGATGCTTTGCGCAAAAATCTAACGAAGGATCGTAAGATTCCTCGTGGGTTTTCCATTTTCTGGGGCTCTGCACACTTTTGCACACTTTTTGCACACCGGCGGGAAAGCCGTGTTTTTCCTTGCATTGTCTGCATTCTGCGCATCGTGAGCGGAACTTGTCGGGGCGAAGCCCCTCCATCTTGCTGGCACAAGACCGTTCTGTCACTTAAAAGCTCCACCGGGGCTTTCATTGCTCCGCTCCACTGCGCAAACGCGAACTTTGCTCTGCAAATTGCTGTTTTAACGTTGCACTGATTTCTCGACTTGCGATCAAGAAAGCACTTCTGCTAAACACTCTACATTGAAAATACAATCGTACACTGCTATAATAAAATTGTGGTATTATCACCAAAAATTCAAGATGCAAAGCGTTTGCGATTGGCAAACATTCAGGAGGAACGCATGGTAACAGGAGCCATTAAAAATAAGGTAGACAAGATCTGGACGGACATCTGGGCAGGCGGCATCACCAATCCGCTGACCGTCATTGAACAGCTGACCTATCTCATGTTCATCCGGTCGTTGGACGAGAAAGAGTTTGCCACCGAAGGGTTCGAGAGCATGGCGGGCGAAAAGATGGAGCACATCTTCCCGGCCAGCGAAGCAGGGCAGTCCATGCGGTGGAGCCGCTTCAAGGACAAGGACTCCCGCGAGATTTTCCTGACCATGCAGCAGCGGGTGTTCCCTGCCATCAAAAAGATGAAGTATGGCCGTCTGCCGGATTTCAACGAAAAAGGCGAACTGGTAGAGGTACTCAGTAAGCTGGAACAGGCACAGCAGGAGGCAGAAAAGCTGGGCAAGAGCTTGTCGGAAAAAGAAAAAGATGTTTTGCGGGCAGAGGATGAAAAGGAACAGAACACCGCCTTTGCGCGGTATATGGACGATGCCATGTTCCTGATCCCCACGCCGCAGGTGCTGCAAAAGATCATCACCGGGCTGGAGGATCTCTACACCCACGACATTGCCGACCTTGATATGCAGGGCGACCTGTACGAGTATATGCTGGGCAAACTGGCAACAGCAGGGCAGAACGGCCAGTTCCGCACGCCCAAACACATCCGGGACATGATGGTGGAGCTGGTGCAGCCCACGCCGGACGACTTTATCTGCGACCCCGCCTGCGGCACGGCGGGCTTTCTGGTGTCCAGCGCGCAGTACCTCCGCGCCCACTACGAGGACAGCATGACCTCGGAGCAGTGGCAGCATTTTGCCGGCCCGATGTTCACCGGCTTTGACACAGACCGCACCATGCTGCGCATTTCGGCCATGAACCTGATGCTCCACTCCATCACGAATCCGGAAATCGACTACAAGGACAGCGTGTCGAAGCAAAACTCCATTTGCAGCAAGTACACCGTCTGCCTTGCGAACCCGCCGTTCAAGGGCACTGTGGATGCCGAGAGCATCAATGACGACCTGAAAGCCGTCACCAACACCAAAAAGACGGAGCTTTTGTTCCTTGCACTCTTCCTGCGGATGCTCAAAACCGGCGGACGCTGCGCCTGCATCGTGCCGGACGGTGTGCTGTTCGGTTCCAGCAAGGCGCACCAGAGCATCCGAAAAGAACTCATTGAAAACCACCAGCTGCGGGCGGTCATTTCCATGCCCTCCGGCGTGTTCAAGCCCTACGCAGGCGTGTCTACGGCGGTGCTGGTGTTTACCAAGACCGGCGCAGGCGGCACCGACAAGGTGTGGTTCTACGATATGAAAGCCGACGGCCTCTCGCTGGACGACAAGCGCACCGAGGTGAAGGAAAACGACATCCCGGACATCATCGCCCGGTTCCATAACCTCGATGCCGAAACTGACCGCAAGCGCACCGAGCAGAGTTTCTTTGTGCCCAAAGAAGAAATTGCCGCCAATGGGTACGATTTATCCATCAATAAGTACAAAGAGACCGAGTATGTGCCGGTGGAGTATCCTTCGACTACGGAGATCCTTGCCGACCTGCATGAGCTGGAAATGGAGATCACCAAGGGTTTGGCAGAGTTGGAGGAGATGGTGTGATGGCGAGACTTGAAGAGATTTGCTCTTTGATTACAGACGGTTCTCATTTTAGCCCAGAGGATGAGGGTGTAGGGTATCCTATGTTCTCTGTAAAAGATATGACCCCGAATGGATTTAATATCTCGGGATGTAAAAAAATAGGAGAAGAAGCGTATAAAAAATTAGTTGCAAACGGCTGTAAGCCTTTGAACGATGATGTGGTTGTGGCAAAGGATGGAAGCTATTTAAAAACGGCATTTGTAATTAAAGGTAATCCTGAGATTACATTGCTGTCATCCATTGCTATCCTTCGCCCCAAAATAGATTTGGTTGTTCCTGAGTATTTAAGCTATTTTTTAAAGTCCGACGCTGTTTATAGAACAGTTAGTTTGAATTACATCACGGGAACTGCTTTAAAAAGAATTATTTTGAAAGGCATTCGAAAAATTGAAGTAGACCTGCCAGATATAGGAGAACAGGAGCAACGAGCACAACGTCTTAGCAAAGTGGACTATCTTTGCCAGCTACGCAAACAACAACTTGCCAAACTGGACGAGCTGGTAAAGGCACGGTTTGTGGAGATGTTTGGAGATCCAGTAAGCAATCCTTTACACTGGAAAAAGGTGAAGTTGTCAGAACTGGCAGATATAAAGATTGGTCCTTTTGGTTCATTGCTTCATAAAGAAGATTATGTGACAGGTGGACATCCCCTAGTGAATCCATCTCATATTATTAATGGGAAAATTATTGTGGACAACGACTTAACATTAACGGAAGGAAAATATTTTGAGTTAAGCGCCTACCGTCTGAAGAAAAACGATGTCGTTTTAGGTCGCCGGGGCGAAATGGGACGATGTGCTGTTGTGGATGAAGAAGGATTGCTTTGTGGAACAGGAAGTCTTTTGATACGGACAAATGGGACTGTTACAGCAGACTATATTCAGAAAATTATATCTTTTCCTACTTTTAAGAAAACGATTGAAGACATGGCGGTTGGGCAAACCATGCCGAATCTAAATGTTCCGATTGTCTCTAACTTTATGATAATCATTCCGCCTCTGTCAGTTCAAAAGGATTATTATGATTTTGTAGAGTGTGTAGACCAGCAGAAGCAGACCGTACAGCAGAGCCTTGAAAAGCTGGAATTGATGAAAAAGGCACTGATGCAGGAATATTTTGGGTGAAAGGGTGTGCAATGGTGGATTTTAGCGGTATAATGGAAGAAAATACAGAAAGTGGTGGCTAAAATGACAGATTATGAACGTTTTAAGAAAATTTATGATGATATTGATGTTCTAATTGAGCATCGGGTAATAACTTCTTCTCAAGAATTTATTAGCTGGAAAACAAGAGCGGAACGCTTTTTAAGAACCCACTATGGAGAAAACAGCAAAGAAGCTGTGGATTTTGGAAATACACACTTTTCCTTGATGATTTATACATTTAACGAAACAGAGAGTGATTATATAGAAGCATGTAAAAGTGGTTTGGTAGAAAGCAAAGCAGTATTTGAAGTGTACCTAGAAGAACTGAAAGAAAATGACGTCACACCAGACAATGAAGCCACACAGGACAACAGCATTTCTAAAAGTAAAGTCTTTGTCGTTCATGGACATGATGAAGCTCTAAAACAAGAGGTTGCACGCATTGTTGAAAAGCAAGGGCTTGAGGCCATTATTTTAAGTGAGCAAGCAAACCAAGGAAAAACTATTATTGAGAAGATTGAAGAAAATGCGGACGTTGGCGCTGCGATTTGTTTATTTACGAAAGACGATTATGGAAGAGCAAAAGACGCTTCTGAGGATAAGTTAAGAGCACGGCAAAATGTTGTATTTGAGGCGGGCTACTTTATGGGAAAGTTAGGACGCGGGAATGTTATCATCGTGGCAGATAAAGATTTAGAGTTGCCGTCCGACATGCAAGGTGTTGTTTACACTGATTCCAAAAACTGGGAAATTGAAGTTTTACAGGGACTTGATAAAATTGGCTATGCAGTAGATTTCAACAGGCTGTTTAAAAGATGAAACTTTAAGGTGTTTTTATGATAAAATGTGATTGCAAATATGATAGAGAAGATGACTAGAGTTGAATTCAAGGTCTTTATATACCCAGATAATGAAGAAGAAAAAGCGTTTCGAAAGAAAATAAAAGAAAAATTTGATGCGATACCAGTACAGTGGTGCGTAGAAGGGAAAAAAGTAAAAACCATTTCAAAAGTTGGGTTCAAACGGAGAGTTTGGAATAGTTGTATATTAAAAGATTTACAAGAACAATTAAAAGAAAATCCAATGAAATCCGAAATAGCAGAAGAATATAGAGAGCAGTATGCAATCAGACAGGAAAGTATTGCGATTATTTCATTTGATACAAAAATGGATATGATTACGGATGTAAAAAACAATGATATCTGGCTCCCAGAAGGTACTTGGAAGTTTGACAACCGAGCAGTAGGCCATAAGCGCTACCGTAAACAATACCAGTTAGAACTCTTGGACGATTTCTACTACGATGTGCTTTCAAAGATATCGCTTGCATTTGTAATGGCTGTATTGCTGACATGTCCGCAATTTCATGTTGGGCATACTGAAATTTGGATAAAAGGAAAAAAATACAACTCTGAAAATTATTTGACAGAGATTTTACCGGCAGATACGTTTGGAGAGTATAGAAGACTTGTGAAAACAGAACTGTCATTTGAAGAAACTTTTTACTGGATAAGAAATCATACGAGTTTACTCGGAAATACGAGAAAAACTCCCGTGATGTTTTCAACGCTCACCTATATTTTCAACAGAAATTTTCATGAAAGTTTAATATATTCAACAATCGGTCTTGAAAGTATCTACTCACCGGGAAAAGCAGGAATATCTTCCGCTCTGCAAAAAAGAATAACGACATTTTTTCCGTCAGTGGAGAAAGAGCAAATTCGAAACATATATAATTTGCGGTCAAAATTTGTTCATGGCGAAATGATAATCGGAAACTATAACATGATTGATGAAATAGTTGAAAATGAAATTGCAATAGAAAAGGAAACACTGTTGGCAATAGTGCTTTTGTTAGAAACAGTTCGAATGCTGATTTCCCAAAAAGCCGAAAAAATTGATTTTAAAGAAAGCGTTTCGTATTCTTTTGAATAAAAAGTGAAAGTTCAGAAAGGAGTCCCACCATGTCCAACTTCTCCTATCTCTCCACCCATCCCGAATACTCCCTCTTCGCCAATTCTGCCATCGAAGCCGAGAAAGTGTTCTCCACCTCCCCGGCGATGTGTGCGGTGGGGTGCCGGAAGGCGTTGGAGCTGGCGGTGAAGTGGGTGTATGCGGCAGACAAGACCATCACGATGCCCTACAAGGACAACCTGCAATCTCTGCTGCACGAGCCGAGTTTCCGGTTCGCGGTGGACCGGGATGTGTGGAGCGTGCTGCCCAGCATCGTGAAGGCGGGCAATCTGGCGGTACATACAGGGCATAGTGTGTCGGCGGCGGATGCAGTGTTCAGCCTGCGGGGGCTGTTCGACTTCATCCAGTGGGTGGATTACTGCTACGGCACGGACTATGTGGAGCGCTCCTTCGATGAAACAGCCATCCCCGGCGAAAAGGTAACGCTGGACGAAAAGAAGATCCGGGAGCAGGAAAGCCTGCTGGAAGAAAAAGATGCCGAACTGGAAGCCTTGCGCAAGCAGGTGGAGAGCCTTTCGGCGGCGTACACGGCCAGCAAACAGCAGAACCAGCAGAGCCGCAGTTTCACTGCCGCCGACCTGACCGAGGCCGAGACGCGGCAGAAGATCATCGATATCGACCTCAAGGCCATGGGCTGGAAATTCACCGGACCGGACGCCGATGTGCGCACCGAGTACGAAGTGGACAACATGAACGGCGTGCTGGGGCAGAAGGGCTATGCGGACTATGTGCTGATGGGCAAGGACGGCTTGCCGCTGGCGGTCATTGAAGCCAAGCGCAGCACCAAAGACCCCAACATCGGGCGCAAGCAGGCTCAGCTTTATGCAGACTGTCTGGAGCAGAAGTTTGGCCGCCGTCCGATGCTGTTTACCACCAACGGCTACACCACCTATTTCTGGGATGAGCAGAGCGGCCCGCAGCGTGCTGTGAGCGGGGTGTTCTGCAAGGACGATTTACAGAAGCTGATGAACCGCCGCACCGAGAAAAAGCCGCTGGACACCATCGAAATTGACGATAAAATCACCGACCGCTACTACCAGAAAAACGCCATCCGGGCTGTCTGCGCCCACATCGCGCAGGGCTTCCGGCGCAATCTGCTGGTCATGGCTACTGGCACAGGCAAGACCCGCACCGCGTCCAGCCTGACCGATGTGCTGAGCCGGGGCGGTCATGTGACCAACGTGCTCTTTCTGGCCGACCGCACCGCGCTGGTCAAGCAGGCAAAGGACGACTTCAAAAAGTATCTGCCCGACCAGTCGCTGTGCAATCTGTGCTCCTCCAAGGACGATAAGGCCGCGCGCATCGTGTTTTCCACCTATCCCACCATGCTCAACGCCATCGACAACGCCAAGACCAAAGACGGCGTGCCGCTGTTTTCGCCCGCCCACTTTGACCTTATCATCGTGGACGAGAGCCACCGCAGCATTTTCAAGAAATACCGCGCCATTTTTGATTATTTCGATGCCATTCTGGTGGGGCTGACCGCCACCCCGAAAACCGACGTGGACCGCAACACCTACGACTTTTTCGAGATGGAACACGGCATCCCCACCTACGCCTACGATTACGACACGGCGGTCTACATCGACCATGTGCTGGTGCCTTACTACAACTACGAGGTCAAGACGAAATTCACAGAAGAGGGCATCCACTACGACCAGCTTTCGCCGGAGGACAAGGCCCGCTACGAGGACGATTTTGCCGAGGACGACACCCTGCCCAGCTTTATTCCGTCCGAAAAACTGAACAAGTTCATCTTCAACGCCAACACCGTGGACACGGTGCTGCAAGACCTGATGGAGCGGGGCGTCAAAACGGCAGGCGGCGACCGCATCGGCAAGACCATCATCTTTGCCCAGAACAAGCGCCACGCGGAGTTTATCCGGGAACGTTTTGGCAAGCTCTACCCGCAGCTGGAGACCCAGTACCCGGGGTTCATCCAGCGGGTGGTCTGCGACGACGCCTATGCACAGTCCATCATTGACGACTTCAAGCAGCCGGACAAGCCGCCGTTTATTGCGGTCTCGGTGGATATGATGGACACGGGCATTGATGTGCCGGAGTGCGTGAATCTGGTGTTCTTCAAAAAAGTGCGTAGCAAAACGAAGTTCTGGCAGATGATCGGCCGCGGTACACGGCTCTGCCCATCCCTTGCCTGCGTGGATGCCATCGACGGCGAATATACGGGCAAACGGCGGTTTCTGATCTTCGACTACTGCGGCAACTTTGAATTTTTCCGTCAGAAACCCAACGGCTACGAGAGCGCGGACACCAAAAGCCTGTCCGAGAGCATTTTCTGCAAGCAGGTGCGGATCGCCGCCGCGCTGCAGGATGGAGCCTATGGGGACGAAAAATACCAGAACTGGCGTAAAATTTTAACAGAAACCTGCCGTGCCGAAGTGGGAGCGCTGAACCCGGAGCTGGTATCCGTGCGGCTGCACCGACAGGCCGTGGAACACTATCAAAAGCCGGAAGCCTTTGTCAGCCTGACCGAAACGGACAAAGGCACCTTGATGAAAGAGGTGGCACCGCTCATCTCGCTGGACGATAAGGACGAGGCCGCCAAGCGGTTCGATAACTTTGTGTATGGCTTGCTGCTCTGTGAACTGGAAGGTCTGCCGGGGCTGAGCCGCGCCCAGAAACAGCTGCGCAGCACAGCGGCATTGCTGGAAGGGAAAGCTACCATCCCGCAGGTGCAGGCAAAGCTGCCCCTCATCCGGGAGGTGCAGACAGATGAATTTTTGACCTCGCATGATCTGCTCCGCTTTGAGGAAATGCGGCAGGAGCTGCGGGAGCTTATCAAGTTTCTGGTGGAGGGCGGCGAGGGGCAAAAGCCTGTCTACACGGCCCTTGCCGACCCGGTACTGGAACAGACCGAGGGCAAAACGCTGGATTCCGGCTACGATTTCGGCGAGTATCGGGAACGTGTGAACCGCTACATCATGGAGCACCGCAGCGATACGCTGGCCATCCACAAGCTGACCCAGAACATTCCGCTTTCCCGGGGCGACTATACCGAGCTGGAACATATCTTTACCTGTGAGCTGGGCAGCAAAGAGGACTATGCACGGGAGTTTCGGGATACGCCCTTTGGTCTGCTGGTGCGTAAAGTGGCAAAGCTGGACCACAATGCTGCCATGCAGGCATTTTCCAAGTTCATCAACGACGAATCGCTGAATGCAAAGCAGATCGCATTTGTGCAGAAGGTCATTCATTATATCGAGCAGAACGGTTATGTGGAAAGCAAAGCGGTGTTGATGAAACCACCCTTTGACCAGCCCATTCTGTTTACCCGCCTGTTTGATGGCAAAACAGGCAGTGAGCTGATGGATACGATCAATTCAGTGAAAGAGAATGCCACCCATGTGACTGCATAAAGTAGTGGAATGTACTGATAAAAAACGGTATAATGGACAAGGAACGGATAGACGGTTTCCGCAGCGCCTTTGCGCCGGGGGAGACTTTGTTCTGGCAGGTACCTGCTGCGGCAAGGGAGAGAATGGCGTTTTACAGTGAGAACCTTCCCCGCCTTGAAGCCCTGCGGGACGGCACCCCCTGCGATGCCGGCATTGTTCTGTCCGCATGGCTGCGCTGCAAGGAACACGCCGCTGTCCCCTTTTGGGCAAGTTTTGGCGCGGTAGCGGCGAACACCGGGCTGAACGATCTGCTCATCTTCGGAAAGCTGGGTGCTCCCGCTATGGGCGTTACCGGTGCCGCCATCGCCACGCTGGTTTCCCAGCTTTTGAACCTGCTTTTGATCTTGATCGGCTTTGCGGTCTGCCTTCAAAAGGAAGCGGAACGCCCGCTCACCGTGGAGATTTGGACACGGTGGGCGGGCGTTTTATGTTTATTTTCCGAGTACAACGGAGAGCCTAATTTCCTTTTCCGTCTCGCTCAGGTCAAGAGCGCCGCCATCGGCGACGGTCACGTGCAGCTCATAGAGCGTACCGGCGGTAAGTTCCGTTACAGCCTTGCCGTCCTCGTCTGTGATCGACCACAGTGCAGGATCGACCTTTGCCAGCTTGCCGTCCACGCCATAGGCGTAGAGGGTCAGACCGGAGGTGCTGCCGGACAGGTTATTCATGCGGAAAGCTACCGTGGTGTTGGGATGTACGTTGCGGACGGTCACGGTGTTGCGCCAGCTTGCAACGGTGCCTTCGCCGCCGTCCTGCGCAAACTGTTCCTGCGAGAGGACATTTCTTGCTGCCTGATCAAGATCGACCTTGCGGTAGGGCATTTCGGGCAGATAAACGAAACGGTCCTGCAGACGAAGCAGCTCCAGATAGCCTGTCGGGCAGTAGAGCGCGTTGCCGCTGTTGCCGGCATACATTCCAATGGCCATGTTGTTGTAGCCGTACTTGTTGGAAACATCCATCGTGAAAACAGTCTCGCCAGTTTCAAAATCCAGAATGATGTACTGCCACATCCCGGTGGTCACATCCTGCACATAGCCGTAGATATAGCCCGTTGCGGTGGAAAGCTTCAGGATGGAGGTGTCGCTCAGGTCGTTTCGGCTCCAGATGCTCTTCATCTCGTAGCCGTTTGCGGTCTTTACGGTGTCCATGCGCTCGATGCCGGGGGCGATCATAACGTTGCCCTTCATGAGCCAGTTCTGGTCGTAAATATTAGCGTAGCTCTGGATGGAGGAGTCGTTGTTGGGGTCTGCCAGACCTGCGTTGCCCGCGCCAAACCAGTTGCAGACGATGGTGCTGACGGTGCCATTTCCGTCGTCATAGACGATGGCAGAGTTCTCAACGGCTACCTGATAGCCCTCGGGCAGGTCATCCAGCACCGGGGCGCTTGCCACGACCTCGCCGGTCTTCATATCGAGCGCAAGAAGGTTTACGATATCCTGATTGTCGGTAAACAGCACAAGGTTCGGTGTCAGCGTGGGAGAGCAGCCGCCGCCCCATGCAAGACCGCCGCCGGTGGTCTTATCGCCTTCGCCGCTCACCTTTGCACCCGCGCTCTCATAGGGCGTGCACCACACAACGTCTACGCCTTCTTCTGCACGCAGAAGGTAGCAGTTCTGGTTGGTGAGGATCACCGCACCGTCCTTGGAGGCGGCGATGCCGTTCTCGGCACCCTCGCCGGGGGTCAGCTCGTAGACAAAGACAGCCTTGGAAAGGTCTGTCTGCTCGCCATTCAGGATCGCATCAATGGCCGAGCGGGCAATATAGCCGATGACGCCCTGCTGCTGGCGCTGCGGATAAATGCGGAAGCCGCCCGTTGCAAACCAGAGGTTTCCGTCATAATCAAAGACCACGGACAAAAGATTCTGCGTCAGCTCTTTTCCAAGCGCGGCTTCGGCGGCAGCCTTGATATCAATGTCCAGCACCTTCTCAAATTCGGGCAGCACATTGCCGTTTTCATCTGTTGCACGGAGCATCAGCACATGGTTGTTGCTCGTGGGGCAGACGATGCGGTTGGACGCGTCCATGAAGGTATAGGAGCTCTGGATAACGTAACCGCCGCCGTCATGCTTCTTTGGCGAGAAATAGCCGAGCGTTTTTGTTTCTTCGGCGTTCAGGTCGCGGATGGCGATGCCGCCCAGCAGCGGCACAACGGCATGGCCGTAGCTGTCAAAATAGATAGCGGGAGAAGCATTTGCATTCGTTGTCTCATAGGAAACATTGATCTCGGGATAGATCGCAAGCGGCAGGATCTCATCCGTTGAATCTGTGTTGTAGCCGTCGTGATGAATGTTTGCATCGCTCTTGGCCATGTAGGGGTTTTCCTCTACCTGCTTGGGGTTCAAGGCCTTCACAGGCAGTGCCGCAGAGGTCGTCTCCGCAGCAGAGGGCTGCACCACGGCGGACGGTGCAGAGGGCTGAGAAGCGGCGACACTGTCTGCGGGCGTCTGCGTACCGCCGCAGGCGGCCATGGAAAGGCACAATGCTGCGGTCAGCGACAAGCTCAACGCAGAGTGGATGATCTTTCTCTTTTTCATAAGTCGTTCTCCTTGTTGTGTTCGTTGCGGTCAGGTCGGCGCTGCTCTGCCGGATTTTTTTGATCCAGCCAGATACAAAAACCCTGCCGCAAAGCGGCTTCGGTCACTGGCTCCAGCAGAAAGTAGTCTGCACGCAGCCGGAAGGCATGGAGCGAAAAATTCAGATCGCTGCACCAGATAACGCGTGTTTGGGGACAAAGCGCGCGCAGATGCTCTACTGCATTCAATCCATCCACCCCCGGCAGGGCGATCACGGCATTTGTCAGCGGCTCGCAGCGCGCGGCTTCAAAAAAGCTTTCCTGATCGTGGTAACAGTCCATTTGGGGAAATAAACAATGCTCGGCGCAGAACTGCAAGATCTGCTCTGCCCAAAAAGCTTCCTGCGCCCTGCTGTTTGTCAGCACGGCGATTCGATACACAGCGTCCCTCCTTCCTTCTGCCGTTGTTGAGGTTCTCTGTCTCTAGTATACGGGCGGATACGGCTGTTTCAAGCTGTTTGGCACGAAAGCCCGGTTTCCGTCACGAAATCCCGGTTTCTGCTGCGACAGAACCGGGCAACTGTGCTATAATCAGGATGAAAGAGTTTATAAAGGAGGTTGGAAGCTATAACAATAGCTTCTTGGTACAGCATGAGATTTGCGATCGTCGATGACCTTGGTACGGAGCGCACGCTGCTGAAGGAGCGCTTGGCACGGCAGCTGCGCCAGCGCGGTACAGAAGCAGAGCTTTTAGAATTTGACAGCGGAGAAGCTTTTCTGGCGGCAGAAGAAGCGCAGCGCTTTACCGCCGCATTTTTGGATATTTACATGGATGGTTTAAGCGGCATGGACGCGGCAAAGGAACTTCGAAAAACAGACGCAGACTGTCTTCTGGTTTTTACCACCACCTCGACAGACCATGCACTCGAGGGGTTTCAGGTACGGGCATTTCATTATTTGGTCAAGCCCTTTTCAGAGGCCGAGTTGTCCGGTCTGTTGGATGAAATGCTCGCAAAACTCCCCCGCCCGGAGCCGGTTTTGACGGTGAAGGTGGATGGCAGCGACATCCATTTGCGCTATCGTGATATCATATCCGCCGAGCATTTCGCCCACATCATCAATATCCGCACCACTGCCGGCAAAACGCTTGCCATGCGCCAGAGTTTCAAGGCGTTCACAGAGCCGCTCAAAAAGGACCCGCGCTTTTTTGTTTGTGGCCGCGGTACGATCATCAATATGGAGAATGCTGCCGATTTTCAGGATGCCGCCTTCTGTATGACGGACGGCAGCCAGGTCTATGTCAGTCAGGAGCTTTTGAAAGCCGCCCGACAGGCGTTTATGGAATTTCTGCTGCAAAGGGGGCGTGTGGGTTGAAGGATGTTCTGCGCCCGATCCTGGAGCTTACCGTTGTGTTTCCCGGCCTGCTGCTCGCGTATTTTCCGGTGCGCTCCTATCTGAAGCAGTCTTCCGCAAAGCTTGCGGTATGGGAGGTGCCGCTGCTGTTCGGGCTTTGCCTTGGCGGCGGGCTGTTTTGCTATCATTTCGGTCTCTCGACCGCGTTCCCCTTGCTGCTCATAACGATTGTGACAATTTTCCTGTATCTTAAAACGCTGCGGCTCTCTCTCTGGAAATCCGGGACCATCGCGCTGGCGGTCTGCGCGGTATTTGCGTGCCTGAATAGCTTGTCCCGCGCCGTTGGTACGGCGATCACGATCCGGCTGCAGCTGCCGCCGGACAAGCCGTGGTTCTGTTTTAGCGCCTGCATTTTTTATAACGTGATCTGCTGGCTGACCGCTGCTGCAGCCTATTATCCCGCCACCCACGCAGTGCGCGCAATGGTGGAGGATGACAATTTTGCGCAGACGTGGTATGTGTTCTGGGTGCTTCCGATGGTGTTCATCCTGCTGAATCTTTTTATAACCCCGCGCTACCAGATAACGCTCCGGACAGGGCGGGTCTTGCAGGTCTACATCGTTATGAGCATCGCGCTTTTGTTTTTGATGTTCATGTTCAATGCAATCTTTCTGCTGATGGCAAACAGCCTTAACCGGAATGCGAGATTGCAGCAGGAAAACCAGTTTCTTTCCATGCAGCAGCAGCGCTATGAAAGCCTGAAAACCGCCATTGATGAAGCCCGGCAGGCGCGGCACGATATGCGCCACCAGCTGAATCAGATCTCCGCACTGGCCGAGGCAGGAGATCTGGATAACCTGAAGGCTTACCTTGCAAAAACGGTCTCCCGGATCCCGGATCTGGATATGAATTTCTGCGAAAACCGTGCAGCGGACAGTGTTGTCGGCTATTATTGTGCCCTTGCAAAGCGTGAGGGTGTTCCCTTTTGTGCCAAACTCGACTTACCACAGGTGCTTCCTGTGGACGAGATCGATCTGTGTCTGGTGCTGTCTAATCTTCTGGAAAACGCATTTGAAGCCAGCCTGCGCACCGCACCCGCCCGGCGCAAGATCGCGATCACCGCGTATGTCCATGCCGAGCGGCTTCTTTTGGTCGAAGTGGAAAACGCATTTGACGGTGAAGTCAACGAAAAAAGCGGGCTCTTCCGCTCGTCCAAGCGAAAGGAAAACGGGATCGGCATCCAGTCTGTCCAGCATATTGCAGAAAAGACCGGCGGTGCAAGCACATTTACCCATCAGAATGGCGTTTTCTCTGCCAAGGTCATGCTTTGTGGAGAAAAGCAGCCGCCAGAGACCACGGACAGCACCACGGAGTTGTACGGAAAGTGTGGAAAGTAATGCGGAAAGTGCGGAAACTTGCCATATAAAAAAGCAGAAACTTCTTTCCCCAAATGGCAACCTTTATGCTAAAAGTGGCAAGTGACATATACAAAATGCCATTATACAGAACTGCCCACTCCCCTGAGAACTTCTCAGACGAGTGGGCATTCTTTTTCCCATATCTCCGACTTCCTCTTGCAGTCACGCATCCCGATGAGATGTTTCAAGTTTTTGAAAACCGTCAAACTGCCCAAAATACGCCCTTAAAAGTTTACTTGACGCAATTTTCAAATCAATATATAATTGGGTCAGAAACCAATTATAGAAAAGGATGATTCCCAATGGCGCGCAGATACGACAGCAAAGAAGCAAAACGGCGGATCCTGACCGCCTGTGTCCGGCTTTTTCTGGAAAAAGGCTACACGAACACCAAGGTGGCAGAAATTTTAAAGGAAGCAGATGTTTCTGCCGGGTCGTTCCAGAATATTTTCCGCACCAAGGACGGTGTGCTGACCGAGCTGATCGGCATGATGTTCAGCAGGCAGTTCGGCGCGGTAAGGCCGCTGGCGGCAAACGCCCCCTCGCCGGTGTACCTCTACGCGGTGGAGACGGCTTTGCAGCTGGCGCTGAGCGAGTTGAGCGAGAATCTGCGGGATATCTATGTGGAAGCGTACACCTTCCCCGCCACGGCGGAGATCATCCACCGCAGCACCACGGCCGAGCTGCAGGCGGCGTTCAGCGCGTATCTGCCCGGGTGCGCCGAGTGTGATTTCTACGAGATGGAGCTGGGCACGGCTGGCATGATGCGCGGCTACATGGCACGGCGGTGCGACCCCTACTTTACGCTGGAGCGCAAAATACGGCGCTATCTGAGTATGAGCCTGAGTGCGCTGCAGGTCCCCGCGCAGGAGCGCGAGCAGGTCATTGCTTTTGTGGCGGAGATCGATATGCTTGCCCAGGCGCGGAAGGTGGTAGATGCCGTGCTTGCATCGCTGTCCGTGCAGTTTGATCTGAAAGGATAACAAGGTTTGATGACAAGGAGGGAGCAACATGAAAAAATGGCTGATCCGGTGTTTGACGGTGCTGGCAATGGTGTGCCTGATACCGGGGATCGTGTTAAACGTTAAAGCGGCAGATTCTATCTATACGTACTGCTTCGTCTGTACGCAACAAAGAAACTATGAGATCCTCGAATATATAAAATTTGATTCAACCAAGCATAGGATCCATATAAAATGCTCAGTCTGCGGCAGGGAGAACAGCATTATTTATGGAAATCTTTCGGACCATACCGGCGGCACCGAAACGCCCACCTGCACCACAGGCAAAACCTGTGAAAAATGCGGCGCGGAATACGGCATTCTCGGTCACAAATGGAAAACTCCGGCGAACGCCTCCCTTGGCAACGGCACGCACCGCATCATTTGCGTGCGCTGCGGCTTAAATGGTACCGCAAGCTGTACCGGTGGCACAGCAACCTGCACCACCAAAGCGGTCTGTGAGGCGTGTGGTGGGAAATACGGCAAAAGAAACCTAAATAATCATGCTCTGGTGCATTATGATGCGCAAGCCCCCACCTGTACGAAACCCGGCTGGGACGCTTTCGACACCTGTCCCCGCTGCTACTATACCACTTTTCGAGCAATCCCCGCGCTAAAACATGATTTAGAGCACCACGAAGCAAAAGCCCCCACCTGCACGGAAAAGGGCTGGGATGCTTACGACACCTGCTCCCGCTGCGATTATACCACCCGCAAAGAGATACCCGCGCTGAACCATGATTTTGTGCATCACGATGCGCAAGCTCCTACCTGTACGGAAAAGGGCTGGAACGCTTACGACACCTGCAAAAACTGCGACTATACCACCTATGCGGAGCTGCCTGCACAGCATGATTTGGTGCATCACGATGCGCAAGCCCCTACCTGTACGGAAAAGGGCTGGAACGCTTACGACACCTGCTCCCGCTGCGACTATACCACCCGCAAAGAGCTGCCCGCACTGAATCATGATCTGGAGCAGCACGCAGCAAAAGCCCCCACTTGTACGGAAAAGGGCTGGAACGCTTACGAAACCTGTTCCCGCTGCGACTATACCACCTATGCGGAGCTGCCTGCACAGCATGATTTGGTGCATCACGATGCGCAAGCCCCTACCTGTACGGAAAAGGGCTGGAACGCTTACGAAACCTGTTCCCGCTGTGACTATACCACCTATGCGGAGCAGCCCGCGCTGAACCATGATTTGGTGCGTCACGTAGCGCAAGCCCCCACCTGCACAGAAAAGGGCTGGGCTTACGATACCTGCTCCCGCTGCGACTATACCACCTATGCGGAGCTGCCCGCACTGAGCCATGACTATCAGGCTGTTACCGTAGAGCCCACCTGTGAAGCAGACGGCTATACCATCTTTACTTGCAGCCGCTGCAAAGACAGCTACACCGCAGACCCGACCGATAAGCTGGGACACCAGTTCGGTGCATGGTTCCCGAACGGAACCGGCTCTCAGAGCGCCGGTTGTCTGCGGCAGGGCTGCGCGCACACCGGCAGCACTGATTGCCGGAAGTTCACTTTCCGCACTGCGGAAGGCGAAGCTCTGACCTTCTGCCCCGTGTGCGGGCAGGCAGAAAACGCCGCGCAGCTGGAAAAGATCGAAGCCGCAACGGCGTGGGCTGCCAGCGGCAGCCTTTCTGCGGAGGATGTGACCGCACGGACGAACGGGGAATACCTGAGTGTGGCATTTGAAACCGCAGGCAGCCTGACGCAGCCCACCGGACGGGTAAGGCTTGCGCTGCCCGCCGGACTGCTGGAAGGCAAAACGCTTGTGCGCATTGCCCCGGACGGCACGCAGACCGAGCTGCCGTTTGAAACAGAGCACGGAAAGCTCATCTTTACGCTGGATTTTGCAAACAGCGAGCTTCCTGTAATGCTCTTCCGGCTGGTACCCCAGACCGCCGCCCTCTGAATACTTTTACAGCGGCACGAACGATAAACCGCAAAAAGCCCGCCCACCGTGGTTTCCCACAGGTGGGCGGGCTTTTTCTATAAGGCAAACCGTCATTTGCGCTAAAAACGCGCAGTTCCGTTTTTTATCCAGCCTTATTTGCACCAGTTGGCAAACTCTTCGTCCGTGCACTTGACGTAGTGGCTGCCCTCCACATGGTGGCTGGTGCCCTTGGAATAGTCGATGCCGGAGGTGGCATAGTCATAAGTCTCAGCCACGCGGCGCTTTTCCACCACCGGGTTCGGCAGCGGAATGGCCGACAGCAGGCTCCGGGTGTAGGGGTGGATGGGGTGCTCGAAGATCTCCTCGGTGGTGCCGGTCTCCAGCAGGTGGCCCAGATGCAGCACACCGATACGGTCGGAGATGTACTTGACCATGGACAGGTCGTGGGCGATGAACAGATAGGCCGTGCCGGTCTCCTGCTGAATATCCTTCATCAGGTTGACCACCTGTGCCTGAATGGACACATCCAGTGCCGAGATACATTCGTCCGCAATGATGAGCTTGGGGTTCATGATGAGGGCGCGGGCAATGCCCACGCGCTGGCGCTGACCGCCGGAGAACTGGTGGGGGTAGCGCTCGGCGTGCTCCGGGGCAAGGCCGACCTTGGCAAGGATCTTTTCCACCTTTTCGCGGCGCTCTGCCTGCGTTTTGCACAGATGGTGGATATCCAGCCCCTCGCCGATGATGTCCTCCACCTTCTTGCGGGGGTTCAGGGACGCCATGGGGTCCTGAAAGATCATCTGCATCTGGGTGCGCAGGGTATTGTTCTGTGCATGGCTCAGACGGCCGCTGATATCCTGCCCGTCAAAGGTGATCCTGCCCGCAGTGGGGTCGTACAGGCGGATGATGCTGCGGCCGATGGTGGATTTGCCGGAGCCGGACTCGCCCACCAGACCGTAGGTCTCGCCGGGGTAGATCTCAAAACTGACATCGTCCACCGCCTTGACCGTGAAATTCTTATTGACGCGGAAATACTGCTTCAGCCCTTCGACCTTCAGCAGCGGGGTCGTGCTCTGTGCTGCCATTTATTCCGCCTCCTCGATCTTTTTTGCTTCTGCTTTCATGCGGGCAATGCGCTCCTTGAGCTCCGGCGGCATCTCCACCTTGGGCGCGCGGGGGTCCAGCAGCCATGTTGCCGCATAGTGGGTATCGCTGATCTTGAACATGGGCGGGTCGATCTCGTCGTCAATGTTCAGCGCAAAGCGGTTGCGGGGTGCAAAGGCATCGCCGGGCTTCTCGTGCAGCAGGTTCGGCGGCGAACCGGGGATGGTATACAGACGGTCGTCGGCGGTGTCAAGGTCGGGCATAGCCGACAGCAGACCCCATGTGTAGGGGTGCTTGGGGTCGTAGAAGATCTCGTCAATGGTACCGGTCTCCACGATCTTGCCGGCGTACATCACGTCCACATAGTCTGCCACCTTTGCCACAACGCCAAGGTCGTGGGTGATGTAGATGACCGAGATGCCGCGCTCCTTCTGGATACGGCGGATCAGCTCCAGGATTTTTGCCTGAATGGTCACATCCAGCGCGGTGGTGGGCTCGTCACAGATCAGCAGGTCGGGGTCACAGGAGAGCGCAATGGCAATGACCACGCGCTGACGCATACCGCCGGACAGCTGGTGCGGGTAGTTTTTCATCCGCTTTTCGGCATCGGTGATGCCCACCTCTTCCAGCAGCTCCAGCGCCTTTTTGTAGGCCTCTGCCTTGGGCATTTTGAAATGCCAGAGCATACCCTCCATGATCTGCTTGCCGATGGTCATAGTGGGGTCAAGGCTGGTCATGGGGTCCTGGAACACCATGGCGATGCGCTTGCCGTTGATGTGGCGGCGGATCCACTTTTTGTCCTTTTGCAGCAGGTCCACGGTCTCCGGGCTGCCGTCGGCGTGGTGGTAGCTGAACTGGATGCTGCCGCTGTTCACGGTGGCATTCTTGGCCAGAATGCCCATGGCGGCTTTCATGGTGACGGACTTGCCGGAGCCGGACTCGCCCACCAGCGCGACTGTCTCGCCCTTGTACAGGTCGATGTTCACGCCGCGGATGGCGTGCACCGGGCCTGCAGTGGTCTTAAAGGTGATATCAAGGTCTCGCACCGACAAGACCTGTTCTTTTTTCGTTTCAGGCATGGGGTGTTCCTCCTTACATACTCTTCATCTTGGGGTCCAGCGCCTCGCGCAGACCATCCGCCACGAGATTGAAGCTGAGCATCAGTAGGCTCATGACCACGATGGGCGGGATGATCTGATAGGGGTGGGTGGTGAAGCTGTTGTACAGCTCGCTGATCAGAGAACCCAGCGAGCACTGCGGCACCGGGATGCCCAGACCCACGAAGGAGAGGAACGCCTCGGTGAAGATAGCAGTCGGGATGCTGAACATGACCTGCGTGATGATGGGTCCGATGATGTTGGGCAGCACTTCCTTGAAGATGATGAAGAAGCTGCCTGCACCCAGCGTGCGGGACGCCAGAACGAACTCCTGATCCTTCAGCTTGAGCATCTCGGCACGGGCGATGCGGCTCATGCCCACCCACTCGGTCAGCATCAGGGCAAAGATGATGGTCACCATGCCGGGCTGCAATACCAGCAGCAGCAGCGTAACGATGACCAGCCGGGGGATACCGTTGGCCACTTCCAGAAAGCGCTGCATCACCATATCCACCCTGCCGCCAAAGTAGCCGGAGATCAGGCCGTAGCTCATACCGATGAGCATATCAATGATGGCAGCGGCCACCGCGATGATCAGCGAGACGCGGGCGCCTTCCCATGTACGGGTCCAGATATCGCGGCCGTACAGGTCGCTGCCGAACCAGTAGTAAACGTCCAGCTTGTCTTTTTCCTGATAGGCGTTGGTCACCTTGGTGCCGGTGGTGGTGCTCATCTTCTCGCTGCCGTCCAGAATGCCGAACTGCTCAATGCCCGGCACGCGGGGTGCAAAGTTTTTCTGGCTCAGATCCTGCCCGGAGTAGGTGTAGCTGTTCATGCCCGGGCCAAAAACGGCCAGCAGCACGATGACAACGATGAGGACAAGCCCCAGCACGGCGCTCTTTTTATTGAAAAAGCGGATGAGCGCTTCCTTCCAGAAGTTCTGCGCCGCAAAGTTGGTATCTACGCTGATCTCGTCCTCGTTGTGCTTGAGGGCAAAATCCTTTTCTGCAAAGGTGTGCTCCGTGTACATTGCATCCACGGCGCTGACAATGGCATCGGCGGTGGATTCGCCGCCCAGCCGGATCGCTTTTTCTGCCATTTAGTCGTCCCCCTTTGCCAAACGAATGCGCGGGTCGATGATGCCGTACAGCAGATCAACGACCAGCATGATGCCAATATACATGGCGCTGTAAATAAAGCTCAGACCAATGACCACGTTGTAATCGTTGGACTGGATGGCCGTCACCAGCAGGCTGCCCACGCCGGGGATGGCAAAGATCTTCTCCACCACCAGCGAGCCGGTCATCAGATCCACGATCAGCGGTGCCAGCACCGTGATGATGGGGATCAGGGCGTTGCGCAGCGCATGGCGGAAGATCAGCGCCGGGCCGGAGATGCCCTTGCTCTCGGCCAGCAGCATATAATCCGAATCCAGCACCTCGATCATCTCACTGCGGGTAAAGCGGGCAATGGACGCCATGGTGAACATGGAAAGCGAAATACTGGGCAGCACGCTGGAGCCAAAGATATCCTTGGCGGAAAACAGCATGGGGAACCAGCGGAATTTGAAGCCGAAGGTGTAGCTCAGCGCCAGCGCGAACACATAGGACGGCACCGATACGCCGATGACCGAGATGATGGTGGCGATGGTGTCCACCACGGTATCCCGCTTCAATGCGGCAAGGATGCCCAGCACCAGACCTACGATGGCACCCAGCGTGACCGCCATGCCGCCCACCTGAATGGAGATGGGCAGACGGGACTGGATGAGCTGGGAGATGGGCGTATTTTTGGAGATATTGTAGCTGACACCCAGATCGCCCCGGAGCATATTGCCCACATAGCGGAAGAACTGGATATAGATAGGCTGGTCAAGGCCATACTTTGCATACAGGGCTGCACGCATATCTGGCGTCAGCTTTTCATCATTGAAGGGCGAACCGGGCATCAGCTGCATCAGGATGAACAGCACCAGCAGAATTGCCAGCAGCGTAAACAGCGAGGTCAGGATTCGCTTGAGCGTATATTTTTTCACGTCGGGTGGACCCCCTTTTCCTTCCGGGATCTCGCGGTCAGTCGTTCGTCTGCCGCGGACAGGCACAATGCCAAAAAGGCGCACAGTGGCTCTTTGCGGGCCACTGTGCGGCCTTGTTCAGTGTGCTTTCAGTTTTACTCGCTCTTAGCGGCGTTCTTGTACACGCGGTTCAGTGCCACGGGGTGGAACGCTACGCCGGTAACGGCAGAGGAGACCATCTCGGCATTGCACTGGCCGTACAGGGGGAAGATGACCGCCTGCTCCAGAACGATCTGCTCTGCCTCGTACAGGGCAGCCCAGCGGCCCTCGGGGTCGGTGCACAGATCGCCGGTGGTGCACTCGTCAATGATGGCATCGTAGTCGGCATCGCTCCACAGACCGTAGTTGTTGGAGTTGCCGGTCACCCACATACCCAGATAGGTCATGGGGTCGGCGTAGTCGGGGCCCCAGCGGGTCAGGCCGATCTCAAAGTTGCCGTCCTGCATATCCTGCACGCGCTGCTTCTTGGGTTCCACGGTCAGGTTCAGGGTAAAGCCTGCCAGCGTGGTCTCCAGCTGCTCCTTGACGACCTGTGCCACCTTCTGGGGTGCATCGTCGGCATCCACCACCATGTTGAAGGTGAAGGAGTCCTTGCCCAGCTCGCTCTTGGCCTGCTCGTAGTACTCCTTGGCCTTGTCGGCATCATAAGCGCAGAACTCTGCAAACTTGGTCTGGTCGGCGCTGAAATCGCTGCCATCGGGGCCGGTGGCGAACTGCGGCGGAACGGCGGTGTAGCAGGGTGCAGAGCCGTCCTTCAGCACATCCCCGGTAATGGCGTCACGATCCAGTGCAAAGGTGATGGCCTTGCGCAGGTTCTCGTTGGCCAGATCCGGCACACCGCCGATGTTGGGGCTGATGTACCACAGGTAACCGGCACCCACGCTGGTAAATTCGGGGTCATCCTTGACCTGATCCACCTGCTCGCCGTTCAGCAGGGTCATATCCAGAGCACCGGTCTGGTAGCTCATCAGTGCCTGCTGGCTGTCCTTGATGACCTGATAGGCCAGACTGTCCAGAGCGATCTTGTCGGCATCGTAGTAGTCGGGGTTCTTTTCCAGCGTAAAGGCCGTTGCGGCGGGCTGGTAGTCGGTCAGCTTGAAGGCGCCGTTGGACAGCACCGTGTCGGGGCTGGTGCCGAAGGTGTCCTTGCAGGTGTTGTAGAACGCCTCGTTGACCGGATAGAAGGTAGGGAAGTACATCAGGCTCAAAAAGTAGCTGACGGGAACGTTCAGCTGGACTTCCAGCGTCTTATCGTCCACAGCAGTCACGCCCAGATCGGTGACGGGCTTCTCGCCTGCAATGATCTCGGCAGCGTTGACCACCTGACCGATATCAGAAAGCATATAGGAATACTCAGAAGCGGTGGCGGGGTCCACAGCGCGCTGCCAGCCGAACACGAAGTCGGCAGCGGTAACGGCTTCGCCGTTGGTCCACTTGGCATCGCGCAGGTGGAAGGTGTAGGTCTTGCCGTCCTCGCTGATGTCGTAGGTCTCGGCAATGGCGGGAACTGCTGCGCCGTCTGCATCCATCTGCATCAGACCGTCGGTGTAGTCTGCGATGACCTCAAAAGAGGTGCCGTCGGTGGCTACCTGCGGGTCCAGCGACTGGACCTCGGTCTCCAGCATGATGTTCAGGGTGCCGCCCTGTGCAGTGCCAGCTGCAGAGGAGGCAGTGCCGGAGGCGGAGGAAGCCGCCACCGAGCCGGAAGAGCCGCCGCAGGCCGTCAGAGCCAGCGCAGCGGAGGTAACACCGGCAGCTGCCAGGAAGCTGCGGCGCGAAATACGACGATCGAATCTCATAGATATTTCCCCTCTCTTTACTGCTTTAGTTTTATACTCTGCTAAAGCATCGCGTTCTAAAAATACACAAGGGATGTCTGTTCCTCCTTCCGGAACTTTGCACGCCCTTGTGCTATGGCGGCATTATACCGCTCCTTTCCGCAAAAGAAAAGGGGTTTTGCAAAATTTGTCCGCGGGATGCGTTCATTTCTGCGGTTTGTCTAACGTAGCGCCTAAAAAATCCCCCGATTTTTGTACAATTTCAATCCATGAACGCATTTCACTTTTTAACAAATACACTTGAAAAATCGTGTTATTTCTATTATATTTCTTTCTTTTGAGTGATTTAATTTATTTTATAAACAGAATTACGTACTTTTCTTTTTGATATAAAACGCAGGCTTTCATTTCGCCGCTGTCCTTGTGCAGAGGACAGTTATTGAGATAAAAAGAAGCCGCCGCACAGTGTTTTGTGCGGCGGCTTTAAAAATCGAATTCGTACTGCTGTAAAAAGCGCTTACTTGCCCAGCATCTCGTGGGCGGTCTTGCAGATGGTGGCAGCATCCAGACCGTACTTCTTCAGCAGGTCCCATGCGGGGCCGGAGCAGCCGAACACGTCCTGCACGCCCACACGGCGCACGGGAGTGGGCAGCTTCTCGCTCAGGACAGCGCAGACGGCTTCGCCCAGACCGCCGATGACGTTGTGCTCCTCGGCGGTGATGACCTTGCCGCACTCCTTTGCAGCCTTGATGACGATCTCCTCGTCCAGGGGCTTGATGGTGTGGATGTTGATGACCCGGGCGTGGATGCCCTCGGCAGCCAGCTGCTCGGCAGCCATGCGGGCTTCGTTGACCATCAGGCCGGTGGCGATGATGGCAATGTCGTTGCCCTCGGTCAGCTGCTCGCCCTTGCCCAGCTCAAAGTGGTAGTTGGCCTCATCGTGGAACACCGGCACAGCCAGACGGCCGAAGCGCAGGTAGACGGGGCCTTCCATGGCGTAGGCGGCGCGCACAGCGGCGCGTGCCTCGATATCGTCGGCGGGGCAGATGACGGTCATGCCGGGGATGCTGCGCATCAGGGCAAAGTCCTCGCAGCACTGGTGGGAAGCGCCGTCCTCGCCCACGGAGATGCCGCCGTGGGTGGCGCCGATCTTCACGTTCAGGTGGGGATAGCCCACAGAGTTGCGCACCTGCTCAAAGGCGCGGCCGGCTGCGAACATGGCAAAGCTGGAAACAAAGGGCACATAGCCCATAGCGGCCAGACCTGCGGCCACGCCTACCATGTTGCCCTCGGCAATGCCGCAGTCAAAGTGACGATCCGGGTATGCCTTCTGGAACATACCGGTCTTGGTAGCGGCGGCCAGATCGGCGTCCAGCACCACCAGATCATCGTGGCCTTCCGCGGCCAGCTCCTTCAGGGTGTTGCCGTAGCTGTCGCGGGTCGCGATCTTTTTCACGTCTGCCATCTCAGTTCTCCTCCTGTTCCAGCGCGGCATAGGCGGCGTTCAGCTCGTTCATGGCCACCTGATACTCTTCATCGTTGGGGCCCTTGCCGTGCCATGCAACGGAATTGGTCATATAGGAAACGCCGGTGCCCTTGACGGTGTCCAGAATGATGCAGGTGGGCTTTTCGGTCTCAGCGTGGAAAGCCTGCACGGCGCTCTCGATCTGGTCAAAGTCGTGGCCGTTGATGGTGACCACGTTGAAGTTGAAGGCGCGGAGCTTATCCTCCAGCGGGGCGCTGTTCATAACAGTCTCGGTGGTGCCGTCGATCTGCAGATGGTTGCGGTCCAGCATCACGCACAGGTTAGAAAGGCCGTAGTGGGCGGCAAACATAAAGGCCTCCCAGCATTCGCCCTCTTCCACCTCGCCATCGCCCAGAATGGCGTAAACATTCACGGCAGAACCGGCGTGCTTTGCGCCCAGCGCCATGCCGCAGGCGGCAGAGATGCCCTGACCCAGACTGCCGGTGGACATATCCACGCCGGGCACGCTGTTCATGTTGGGGTGGCCCTGCAGGCGGCTGCCGATCTTGCGCAGGGTCTTGAGCTCTTCCACCGGGAAGAAGCCCCGCTCTGCCAGCGCGGCGTACAGCGCCGGGGCGGCATGACCCTTGGACAGCACCAAACGGTCGCGGCTCGCCATCTTAGGCTGGGCAGGGTCTACGTTCAGTTCCTTAAAGTACAGATAAGACAGCACGTCTGCGATGCTCAGACTGCCGCCCGGATGACCACAGCCTGCACTGTGGGTCCCTTCGATCACGCCCATGCGGATGTGGCAGGCGTGCTTTTTCAGGGTAAGTTTTTCAGCATTTGTCATGATGGTCCTCCCGTATGAACCTCAGAATTCATGCGCTCAAAAAAGCCTCTCGTCAGCGCCCCGGCGTCAAGACTGCCGCAGCGCGCTTTTTTTCAATTTTATATTATCCATTCTATGCAAAAAGGTCAAGCTTCTTCCAGCAAAATGTACAGCCCCGGGGAAATTTTTTTGCAAAAAGACCGATTTTTGTCTATTTTGCAGACGTTCTGCCCCGCTTGACAGGGGCAAAATGGTTTGTTATACTTTTGACCATCGTTTCGGCAGGAAGCCGGGCACGGGCGGGCAGCAGCCTGCCGCTTCCCCTGCAAGCAATATTTTTTTGAAACAGACGCCACGAAGGGGTCTGCCTTTGGCATGGAATGCCGGGGCAGGCTCCTTTTTATTTTGCGGCTGAAAAGAGGAGGAACCCTTATGAAAACCAAAAGCACTCCCTCCGTGCGGCAGCTGGTGCTTGCCGCCCTGTTTTTAGCACTGGCCTTTGTGCTGCCCCTGCTCACCGGTCAGGTACCCAAGGTGGGCAATATGCTCTGTCCGATGCACTTCCCGGTGCTGCTGTGCGGCTTTGTGCTGGGCGGCCCGTGGGGGCTGGCTGTGGGCTTTGCCGCCCCGCTGCTGCGCTCGGTGCTGTTCGGGATGCCGCCCATGTTCCCAGTGGCCATCTCCATGGCCTTTGAGCTGGCCACCTACGGGCTGGTGTCCGGGCTGCTGTGGCGCAGGGCAAAGCACACTTTGCCCGCGCTCTACGCCGTGCTGCTGACTGCCATGGTGTCCGGGCGCATCGTGTGGGGCATCGTGCGCTTTGTGCTGGCCGGACTGACCGGCGGCAGCTTCCCCTTCAGTGCGTTTTTGTCCGGGGCGCTGTTCACCGCTGTGCCGGGCATCGTGGCACAGCTGGTGCTCATCCCGCTGCTGCTCACCGCTCTGCAGAAGGCCGGGTTTGCAGACTGACTTCTGCGCGCGCCTTTTGTGCAAAAGAACAATACTTCAACCGGTTTTTAAGGCACTTTTTCCAAAAGAAACGGAAAACCGGAAAAATTGTGCCGTTTTGTGGCTTTCTGTTGGCAAATGTGATAAACTTGAACCAGATGCGGGCGTGTGCCGCTGTGCACGACCCACAAAGAGTAAATGAAGAATGAGAGGTCGTTTATCGTGAAGATCATTCGTACAAAGGACTATGCTGATATGTCCCGCAAGGCCGCAAACATCATTTCTGCGCAGGTCATCATAAAGCCGGACTGTGTGCTGGGTCTGGCTACCGGCGGCACCCCCGTTGGCACCTACGAGAAGCTGGTGGAGCGCTACAACGAGGGGGATCTGGATTTTTCTGAGGTCACCTCCGTCAATCTGGACGAGTACCGCGGCCTGCCCAAGGATCACCCGGAAAGCTACTGGAGCTTTATGCACCGCAACCTGTTCGACCATGTGAACATCGACCCCGCCCACATCAACCTGCCGGACGGCACCAATATGGATGCCGAGGCCGAGTGCAAGCGCTATGACGAGGTCATCCGCAGCGTGGGCGGCGTGGATCTGCAGCTGCTGGGCATTGGCCATGACGGTCACATCGGCTTCAACGAGCCCCACGATGCTTTTGATCTGGGCACCCACTGCGTGGATCTGACTCAGGAGACCATCGAGGCCAACAAGCGCTTCTTTGACGGCAACGTGGATCTGGTGCCCAAGCAGGCTTACACCATGGGCATCCGCACCATCATGCAGGCACGCAAGGTACTGATGGTGGTCAACGGCGCAGGCAAGGCCGAGATCGTCAAGAAGGCCTTCTTTGGCCCCGTCACCCCCGAGGTGCCCGCAAGCATCCTGCAGATGCACCCGGACTTCATTCTGGTGGCTGATGAAGAGGCTCTGAGCCTGATCTAAGCATCCAAGTTTCTGAGCCGCTGCACGGCTGTCGCCGTGCAGCGGCTTTTTGCTGCCCTTCTCTTTACATTCCGCCGAAAAAGCGGTATTCTTTTTCCAAAACAAACACACTGCCCGGGAGGAGACCATGGATATCCGCCAGCTGCACTACTTTTTGACCCTGTGCGAAGAAATGAATTATACCCGCGCTGCACAGCGGCTGTTCCTGTCGCGGCAGGCGCTGCGCCAGAGCATCTCTGCGCTGGAAGCCGAGATGTGCGGGCCGCTGTTTATCAGCGCCCACCACAAGCTGGCGCTCACCGACCGGGGCATGAGCTTACAGCGCCATGCCGCCCCGGTGGTGGAGCAGTTCCAGCAGATGCAGGCCGCGCTGCGGGCAGAGATCCAGTCTGCCCAGCCGGTGCGCATCGGTATCAGCGTAGCGCTGGTGCCGGACTATCTGCCCGGGCTGGAGACCCAGCTGGACAAGTTCCGGCAGCAGTACCCCCATGTGGAGATGCGGTTCCGCCTGCTGGACAACGACGCCGTGGCGGACGGAGTAGAGCAGGGCGAGCTGGATGCGGGTCTCGTCATCGACCTTGGCTGCGCTGCGCCGGTGCTGGCGCGCACCACCCTGCGGGCAGACCCCGCCTGCCTGCTGGTGCCCCGGGGACATCCTTTCTGGGAAAAGGAGCGCATCCCGCTGGCAGAGCTGCGCGGGCAGCGGGTGCTGCTGCCCAGTCTGCGGCAGGATCTGTTCAGCCCGCTGTGGGCGGCCTGTGCCCGGGCGGGCTTTGCGCCCAACGCCGAGATCGGCCCCAGCTTTTATCAGGCCTACTATCTGGTGCAGGAGCAGCTGTGCACCTGCCTGACCCGCTACGAGCCCGGCGCCCGCCGGGAGCTGGACCGGGTGCGGGACGTGCTGCTGGAAGATATGCCCCCGCTGTGCGTCTCACTGGTGCAGCGGCGGGACACCAGCTCTGCCTACATCGACCTGCTGCGCAGTTACCTGTTAGAGGTTCTGGGCAGCACCGCCAGCCTGCCGCCCCGCCGGGGTCGCCCGGCAAAGCCCTTCTACACCGCGCCGGTGCTTTCCAGTGCCGCCGCCAAGGCTGCCCCGGAGCATCCCGCCCCGGGCACCCAGCTGCCCTTTGCGGGCGGAAACAACTTCCGGGAGCTGGGCGGCTACCACGCCGACGAGGGCAAGACCGTAAAGTGGGGGCAGATCTACCGGGGTTTCCCCACCGGGCGGCTGACCACCGAAGCCGACCGCGCCCGGCTGGACGGGCTGGGGCTGCGGCTCATCCTTGACCTGCGCAGCGGCGCAGAAGCCGCAAAGCTGCCGGACTATGTGCCGGACGGTGCACGGCTGGTGCAGATCTGCGGCCTGCGGGATGCCACCGGACAGGAGGTTGATTTTTCGCCCAACGACATCCAGCGGCTGGTGCAGAGCGCCCCCGCCGGGACGAACCTCTCCCAGCTGATGTACCGGCAGATGCTCACCGGCAACAAGGCGTTCAAGGAGCTGTTCCGGGCGCTGGAAGCCGGCGAGACGCCTATCCTGTTCCACTGCACCTCGGGCAAGGATCGCACCGGCGTAGCCGCCATGCTGATCCTGCTGGCGCTGGGTGCCTCGGACGAGACCATCTGCGCGGATTATGCCCGCACCAACCTCTGCCGCGCCGCCGAGATCGAAAAGGCCATGGCTGACCATGCGGCGGAGATCGCCGCCGACCCGGCGCAGCGGATGCGCTGGCAGACCTCCGCCGGGGTAGACCCGGAGACTGCGCCCTTTGTGCTGCGCACCATCCGGCAGGACTACGGCAGCGCCGAGAGCTATCTGGAGGCCGAATACGGCCTGACCCCCGCCCGCCTGATGCGGCTGCGGCGGATGTATCTGGAGTGAGACGATTTGGAATGCCCTCCGCATTGCTCTGGGCATTTTCAGCGGAAAAATAATTTTAAATTTCGGGGTTCAGAAACGCCTGCGGGCGTTTCTGAACCCCATTTTCACGGGGAGGGGTCGTGACGGCAAACGGCAGCTGCCGCGCTGGTTTCCTGCGGAAACAGCCGCGCGGCGGGGGAAGCCTTTATTAGGAAAATTGATTTCCATGGTAAAAGTTGATTCCCTCTTGAAAAAAAGCCTGTTGTCCGATACACTGAATATAACGAATCTTTTAAGAAGGAATGAAGCTGACCATGGCTGCAAAAACGCCTGCCCAGTGGAAAACACTGTTTGAAAACGAGCCCTTCCACTGCGAAAACTACTATACCGGCCCCCTTGGGCCGGACTACACCCCCGGCGGCACCTGTCTGCGGCTGTGGGCACCCACCGCCGAAGCGGTCACTGTGACCTTATACCACAAGGGAGACGGCGGTGCCGTGCTGGGCACAAAGCCCCTTGTGCGCGGGGCGCAGGGGGTGTGGAGCATCTGGCTGCCCGGGGAGCAGCACGGCCGCTACTATACCTTTGCCGTCACCGTGAACGGCATCACCCGCGAGACCGGCGACCCCTACGCCCGGGCGGCGGGGGTAAACGGCGTCCGCAGCATGATCGTAGACCTTGCCCGCACTGCACCCTCCGGGTGGGAGCGGGATGTGCGCCCCACGATTCCCCCGGCGCAGCGCGCCGTGTGGGAGGTGAGCGTGCGGGACTTTTCGCAGGATGCCGCCAGCGGGGTGCGCCCGGCGTGGCGGGGCAAATATATGGCCTTTACCCAGCAGGGCACCACCCTGCACGGGGACGGCATCCACCCCACCTGCCTGAACTACCTCAAGCGGTTGGGGGTAAAATACGTCCAGCTGATGCCCATTTTCGATTTTGGCAGCGTGGACGAAGCAAAGCCCTTGCTGCGGCAGTATAACTGGGGCTACGACCCCACCAATTTCAACGTGCCGGAGGGCAGCTACTCCACCGACCCCACCCGGGGCGAGGTGCGCATCCGGGAGTGCCGGGAGATGATCGCCGCTCTCCACGCGGCGGGCATCGGGGTGGTGATGGACGTGGTGTATAACCACACCTACCGCACCGAGAACCCCTTAAACAATACCGTGCCGTACTACTTTTTCCGGCAAAACCCGGACGGCAGCTTTTCCAACGGCAGCGGCTGCGGCAACGAGTTTGCCAGCGAGCGCCCCATGGCGCGGCGGTACCTCATCGACTCCATCCTCTATTGGGCGAAGGAGTACCACATCGACGGCTTCCGCTTCGACCTGATGGGTCTGTACGATGCCGAGAGCATCAACGCGGTGCGCGCCGCGCTGGACAGCCTGCCCGGCGGGCGGGACATCCTGCTGTACGGCGAGCCGTGGCAGGGCGGTGCCAGCCAGCTGCACCGGTACGAGGCCAACAAAGCCAACCTCGCCATGCTCAACGAGCGGGTGGGCATCTTCTGCGATGACACCCGGGACGCCATCAAGGGCGGCTGCTTCGATGCCCGGGAGCCGGGCTATGTGGAGGGCAAACCCGGCAGCTTCTGGGATATCGGCGGGGCGGTGGCGGCATGGTGCCGCAGTGACCGTCTGCCGCCCCACGCGCCCAGCCAGATCGTGAGCTATGTTTCCGCCCACGACAACTTTACCCTGTGGGACAAGCTGCTCTGCGTCCGCTACGAAAAGCCGGAGTTCACCGCCCGGGACACCGTGGCGCTGGCACAGAACCGGCTGGCGGCGGGCATCTACCTGACCAGCTTCGGCCTGCCCTTCATGCAGGCAGGCGAGGAGTTTGCCCGCACCAAAAAGGGGGTAGGGAACAGCTACCGCTCTTCTCCCGCCCTGAACCGTCTGGACTGGAACCGCGCCGAGCAGTACCACGCCCTTGTGGACTACTACCGGGGGCTTCTGGCGCTGCGGGCCGCCTTTCCCCGCTTGGGCAGCACCGACCGCCGCGCCCCGGAGGCTTTGCAGTTCTTTGCACTGGAGCAGCCGCTGGTAGGCTGGACGCTGCCCGCCGTCTGGGGTGACGGCGCAGCATGGAGCGCCCTGTGCGTCTTTTACAACCCCACCGACACCACCTGCACCGTCTCCCTGCCCGCCGGGCAGTGGAAGCTGCTGAGCGACGGCACTTCTTCCAGCCTGTGGCGCGGCCAAAGCCGAATTTTTGCAAACAAAACCACCCTTGCGCCGTATAGCGCCACCATTTTGGGTGCGGTGTAAGACGATTTGAATGCGCGCCGCTATCGGGTTGCGGCTCCCAGCATCCGTTTCGTGCCTTGGACGGCACTCGCGTCTTGCTGGCCGCTGCCCCAACAACTCCTCCCTGTTTCCGCCACTGGCGGCGGTCGTCGTCGTTGCAGCGGAAAAATTATTTGTAATTTGTAAATCGGGAAAATCTGCGGAGCTTGTCGGGGCAAAGCCCCTCCATCTGCTAACGCAGACCGCTCTGCCGCTTAAAAGCCCCACTGGGGCTTTCATTGCTACGCAAACGCGGATTTTCCCGATTTACTTTTTCACGGGAGGGGTCGTGGAGGGAAACGGCATATTTGCGATATGCAGTTTGCGGATGTTGCTTGTGCATTAAAAACGCAAACTGCTATAAATTTTCAGAGACCCCCATGGCATTTTCTCCAACTCCGGTATTGGTATTTTGATTATATCTACGAAGTTATTTGTTGCAAATACTATTCACCAAAAAGCATGATTGACAAATATAAATAGTCCTGCTATTTTTGATACAGTAAAAACATTTTACAGAAAAGAGGGGGTTCCCATGCAGAAGTCTTGATGTTTCCAATGCTAACACTCATTCTTTATGATCTTCTTATTCTGCAACGGAGGAAAAACAATGTGCAATTCTATGTTAAAGCGGGCCGTTGGTGCGCTCCTGTGCACAGCAGTTTTGCTGGCATCGTTTTCCGTTTATGCTTTTGCCGCAAAAGAGCCGAAAAACACAAACCGTTCCTCTGACACGGTGTCCTTTGGCGTGCAGACCGCTCAGTTTATCGAATCCCGCACCGAGATCACTGCGGATGGCACACAGCGGCGGTATGGCACGCTGGCATTTTCCTTTGAAGTTGAAAGCGCTTCTTTTGAAGCCCATCTGCCGATCATTTTGAAAAAGCTGCCGGATGGCAGTACGCAGTACGAAACCGCCGCGGATTGGTTCAGCGTACAGGCAAAGCCGAACCGCAATGCCACCCTTCTGGCCGCACAGCAGGAAGCGGTTCCCCATTGGTATGTAGAACATGCGCAATGTTCTGTTTATGAATCGACCACCGATCCTGCCCGTTTGATCCTGACCGTACAGGGCGTGCTGCTGGACGAGAACTGGAACCGCGTGCCTTTCATCGGTTCCAGTGAGTATTACTTCTGAATCACTCCTCTGTTTTTGACATTCTCTATATGCTTAAACCAAAACGAGAGCCGGCGGCTTACAGGCCACCGGCTCTCGCTTTCTTTATGCTATTTTCAGCTATTATCCGCGCCCTTTTCGCCAAGGGTGACGGTAACGGTCTGCATCTGTCCGCCGCGTGCGACGGTGATCTCGATGGTGTCACCGGCCTTGTGGTCCTGCATCAGGGTGCCAAGGTCGCTCTGGGTGGCGACCTCGCTGCCGTCCACGCTCACGATGCGGTCACCGGCCTGCAAGCCCGCCTTGTCGGCAGGGCCGCCCTTGACCACTTCCACGATGTAGACACCGTAGGCGTTCACGCCCAGCTGGGCGGCGGTCTGGGCGTCGGTCACGGCAAAGTAGCTGATGCCCAGATAGGGACGGCCGGTCACATAGCCGTTTTCCAGCAGTTCCTGCGCCACCTTTACGGCGTCATTTACCGGGATGGCAAAGCCCAGACCCTCCGCGTCGCTGGAAGAGGACTTTGCGTTGACGATGCCCACCAGCTCGCCGTTCATGTTGAACAGACCGCCGCCGGAGTTGCCGGGGCTGACGGAGGCATCCATCTGGATCAGGGACATGGTGTTGACAGAGCTTGTGCTCTGAATGCTGACGCTGCGGTTCAGTGCGCTGACGATACCGCTGGTCACGGTGCCGCCCAGCTCACCCAGGGGGTTGCCCACGGCCATGACGCTTTCGCCCACCTTCAGGCCGTCGCTGTTGCCCACGGTGGCGGGGGTCAGGCCGGTGGCATCGACCTTCACCACGGCGATATCACTGGTAGTATCCTCGCCCACCAGCGTAGCGGGGTAATCCTTATCACCGATGCTCACAGTGATGTTGGAAGCACCGCTCACCACATGGGCGCAGGTAAGGATATAGCCGTCCGAGCTGATGATGACGCCGCTGCCGGCGCCGCTCTCCACCTGACTCTGACCGTACCACGACCACTGGGAGTAGACCACCTGCTCGGTGGTGATGACCACCACGCTGGGGCTGACCATCTCGGCCACCTGTGCGGTGCTCAGGCCGGTGCCGCTTGTGGCGCTGATGGAATTGCCGGTGCTGTCGGTGCTGCTGTCAGAGCTGGCAGGGCGCTCCACCTGCTGGATGACCACCTTGCTGCCGCCGCCGTATTTTGCACCCACAAAGCCGCCCGCAAAGCCCATGGCTGCCGCCAGCACCAGCGCCACGGCGCTGCGTGCCAGCTTTTTGCCGTTGAACTTCTTTTTGCGGCGGGGCTTTTCCGGCTGCTCCGGGGCGCTGTACTGCGGCTGCTCCGGCGGGGTGGGCGGCACGCTGCCGCCGTCTGCCGGGGCGGTATAGGCCGGGCGCGCGGGCTGCGCTTCCGGCTCGTTATACTGGTTTGCGGTATTCATGCCGCTGCTGCCCACGTTGGGGTAGCCGGTCTCGTTATTGGAAGCGGAATAATCGTATTCCCACTTGTTCTCGTTTTCCATGTTACTACATCCTTCCCTCAAAGGCCGGTCCGCAGGGACATCTGTTCCTTTGAACTGTCCCTATTGTAACTGTCAAATGTGAAAATCAATCGCTTGCGCCGTGAAGAATATGTGAAATGCGGTCCTGTTTTTCTGCCCTTGACAGCCGCGCCGCCGCTTGCTATTGTAAGGGAAGAATATTGGCCCGTCAAGGAGGAGCTTTTTATGGAACTGCGCCGCACCGAACAGGGGTTTGCCCTGTATAAAGAAAAGGACTGCATCGGAGAGTGCACCCTCTCCCCCGCCCCCAAGGGCGCACAGCTTGCCGCCCTGTGCATCCTGCCCCGGTGGCGGCGCAAGGGCTACGGCTCCTACCTGTTAAAAGAAGTATTGCGCAGCTTTGGCGGCTATGACCGGGAAGCCGCCACCGTTTTTACCGCCCCGCTGCCGGAAAACGCCGCCGAGCTTGCCTTCTGGGGCAAATTCGGCTTTGCCGCCGAGGGCGGGCAGCTGGTGCGCCGCCGCACCCCGGATTTAACGGCGGTCAAGTTCGTGCAGGACTTTTTAGCCGCCCGGCTGGTGCACCCGCAGCTGTGCGTGGACGCCACCTGCGGCAACGGCGGCGACACCGCCTTTCTGTGCAATCTGACCGCCCCCGCCGGGCGGGTGCTGGCCTTTGACGTGCAGCCCGAGGCCATCCGCTCCACCCGCACCCGGCTGGAGCAGGCAGGCGTGCCCGCCGACCGGTACAGCCTTGTCTGCGGCAGCCACGCCGACTTATTACAGTATGTGCAGCCCGGCACTGCTGATGCAGTCATGTTCAACTTTGGCTGGCTGCCGGGGGCGGACCACGGGGTATTCTCCACCGCGCAGAGCAGCATCCCCGCCTTGCAGGCAGCGCTGCAGGCGGTGCGCCCCGGCGGCATCGTGAGCGCCATCCTGTACAGCGGGGCGGTCATCGGCTCGGACGAAAAACAGGCGGTGCTGCGTTTTCTGCGGGCACTTCCACTGAAAAGTTTCACCGTTCTGGTGTGTGATTTTGCCAATTGGGCCGAAACTGCCCCACTGCCCTGCCTGATCCTGAAAAAATAACGAAAACACTTGCATTATCATGCGTTTTCGTATAGAATAAGGTGCGTATGTGTAAAAACAGGAACCCTCTCCGTCACGGCTGGCATCATGCCGGAGAGGGCTTTCTCAGAAAGCAGGATGGAGGCTCCCATGTAAGACACCATCTGTCTGCCATTTATTCTCTGCCTTGCAAAGGCAATTTTTATAGGAGAAACTACGATCTATGACAAATCGTGAAGAGATCGAACGCCGCAGGACGTTCGCCATCATCAGCCACCCCGACGCAGGTAAGACCACCCTTACCGAAAAGCTGCTGCTGTACGGTGGAGCCATCAATCAGGCTGGTTCCGTCAAGGGCAAGCAGAGCGCCAAGCACGCCGTGTCCGACTGGATGGACATTGAAAAGCAGCGTGGTATCTCGGTCACCTCTTCGGTGCTGCAGTTCAACTATGCCGGTAAGTGCGTGAACATTCTGGATACCCCCGGCCATCAGGACTTCTCGGAGGATACCTACCGCACCCTGATGGCGGCAGACTCTGCCGTCATGGTCATCGACGCCGCAAAGGGCGTTGAGGCGCAGACCATCAAGCTGTTCAAGGTTTGCACCCTGCGCCATATCCCCATTTTTACCTTCATCAACAAGATGGACCGCGAAGCCCGCGACCCCTTTGAGCTGATGGAGAACATCGAGGAAATTCTGGGCATCAAGACCTACCCCATGAACTGGCCCATCGGCTGCGGCAAGGAGTTCAAGGGCGTGTTCGACCGCAACGCACGCAAGGTGCTGGCTTTTTCCAGCGACGGCCGCGCCAACGGCGTGAAGAAGGTCAGCGAGACCGAGGCCGAGCTGGGCGACCCCGCACTGGACGAGCTGCTGACCCCCTATCTGCACCAGCAGCTGGTGGACGAGATCGAGCTGCTGGACGGCGCTGCCGAGGAGTTTGATCTGGACAAGGTGCTGCGCGGTGAGCTGAGCCCCGTGTTCTTCGGCTCTGCATTGACCAACTTCGGCGTGGAGCCCTTCCTTGAAAACTTCCTGCGGCTCACCTCCGCCCCGCTGGCCCGCGTGGACAGCCTGACCGGCGAGCCGGTGGACCCCTGCCGGGACGAGTTCTCCGCTTTCATCTTTAAAATTCAGGCCAACATGAACAAGGCCCACCGCGACCGCATTGCTTTTATGCGCATCTGCTCCGGCAAGTTCGAGCGCGGCATGGAAGCCTACCATGTGCAGGAGGGCAAGAACATCAAGCTGGCCACTGGCACCCAGCTGATGGCGCAGGACCGCGCCATCGTGGACGAGGCCTACGCAGGCGACATCATCGGCCTGTTTGACCCGGGCATCTTCTCCATCGGCGACACCCTGTGCACCGGCAAAAAGAAGGTCCAGTTCGCGGGCATCCCCACCTTCTCCCCGGAGCACTTTGCCCGCATTGAGCAGAAGGACACCATGAAGCGCAAGCAGTTCGTGAAGGGTATGGAGCAGATCGCGCAGGAAGGCGCCATCCAGATCTTCCGCGAAGTGGGCGGCGGCATGGAGGAAGTAGTGGTCGGCGTGGTCGGCGTGCTGCAGCTGGAAGTGCTGGAGTACCGTCTGAACACCGAGTACAACGTGGAAATTCGGATGCAGCAGCTGCCCTTTGAGCAGCTGCGCTGGGTGCAGAACGACCCCGACACCTACAATCTGCGGGATCTGGACCTGACCAGCGACACCAAGGCTGTGGAGGACATGAAGGGCAACCGTCTGCTGCTGTTCACCTCCGACTGGGCGGTGCGCTGGGCGGAGACCCACAACGAGAGCTTGCAGCTGAGCGAGTTCGGCAACATCTGATAAAAGAGCGCTGCGGAGTGCACCTGCGCTCCGCAGTTCTTTTTTATAGAATAAAAAACACAACAAAGTATGCCAGACATTGGAATGAGGGTTTCCATTGCGGGGAACACTGCTGGCATGGAGGGTAAAGTATATGCAGAATATCAATATTGGCAAAAGCGGTATTGCCGTGCCGTTTCTGGGCATGGGTACATGGGCCATCGGCGGCGGTGCATGGTGGGGCGATAACGACGACGCACTGTCCGTAAAGGCCATCCAGACTGCCGTGGAGCAGGGCATCCAGTGGATCGACACCGCGCCCATCTACGGGTTGTACCACAGCGAGGAAGTGGTGGGCGAAGCCATGAAGCACATCGACCGCGACAAGGTGGTGCTTTCCACCAAGTGCGGCTTGGAGTGGCGGCACGAGTCTCCCATCCTGCACAAGGTAGTGGATGGGGTACAGGTGTACCGCGACCTCTCCGCCAAGAGCATCATCGAGGACGTGGAGGACAGCCTGCGCCGTCTGCACACCGACCATCTGGACGTGCTGTACACCCACTGGCAGAGCCCGGATTTCGGCGTGTATCCGCTGGAAGAGACCATGGAAGCCATGATGAAGCTGAAGGAGCAGGGCAAGATCCGCGCCATCGGTGCTTCCAACGTCACCTCCGATATCATCCGGGGCTACTGCAAATACGGCCAGCTGGACGTCATTCAGGAAAAGTACAGCCTGCTGACCCGCCGCATTGAAAAGCAGCTGCTGCCCACCTGCAAGGAGCTGGGCGTTTCGGTACAGGCCTACTCCCCGCTGGAGCAGGGGCTTCTGACCGGCAAGGTGACCATGGACACCACCTACCCGGAGGGCAGCACCCGCAACACGAACCCCTGCTTCCAGCCCACCCGCCGGGCACAGGCGCTGGAACTGCTGGCAAAGTGGGGCGACCTGACCGAGAAGTACGACTGCACCATGGCGCAGCTTGTCATCGCCCTGACCGCCCGCATGATCCCGGGGCTGCACGTTCTGTGCGGTGCCCGCAAGCCGGAGCAGGTACTGGACAACGCCGGTGCGCTGCACATCAAGCTGGACGGCGCCGACGCCGTCCGCATGAAGTGGGACGTGGACGCGATCTCCTGAGCATAAACAGAACAACACCGGAGCATCTTCAGACGCTCCGGTGTTGTTTTTTATCTCTTATTCTCCTCTTGCCAGCGCTTGCAGTTTTTGCTTGTCCAGCACCTGCACCCCGCCGCGGTACAGCCGCACCCAGCCCTCCTGCGCGAAGTATTTGAGCATCCGGCTCACCACCTCGCGGGCAGAGCCCATGTACTTTGCCATCTGGTCGTGGGTCATGCGGACGTCCGCGCCGCCGGTCTTGGCCAGTTCATCGGTCAGAAAGATCGCCAGCCGCCGGTCAGCGCTCATGAACAAGATCTGCTGCATCGTCCACATGGTATCGGAAAAGCGCTCTGCCGTCATCTGGTAGGCGTAGCAGCGCACATAGACGTTTTCCTGCATCAGCTGCCGGAAGATGCCCGCGCTGATGCACAGCGCGTCGGTGTCCTCCTCGGCGTCAATGTAGAGGTCGATATTCACCGCATCCATCACGCAGGAGGCGGACAGGATGCACACCTCCCCGCCGAACAGGCGGTACAGCGTCACGTCCCTGCCATCCTCGGACAGCAGGTAGCTGCGCAGCTGCCCGCTGCGCAGCAGCAGAATGCCCACGCAGCTTTCCAGCGGGCTGTGCACCCGGGCGCCCTTGGCGTAGTGCACCGGGCGGGTAAAGCGGCACAGCCGCTCCTGCTCTGCCGGGGTCAGCTGCTCCCAGAACGGAAACGCACAGGCCAGACACCGGGCGTGCGGAGATACTTCTGCCATACGGCTCACCCCTTTCGCAGCGCCTTGGCGGCTTCCGTACCCGCCAGTGCGCCCTCATAGACAGCCTTTGCCACCTGCAACAGCCCGCCGGTGCAGTCTCCGGCGGCGTACAGGCCGGGCACGGTGGTCTGCATTTTGTCGTCCACCACGATGCGGCTGCCCTCTACGGCAGCGCCCAGCTTTCGGGCCAGTGCGGTGCTGCCCGCCACGCCCAGCGCCACAAATACGCCGGATACCTCCCGCACCGCACCGTCCGCCAGCTGCACGCCGGTGACGGTCTGCTCGCCCAGAATGGCCTCCACCTTCTGGGTGCAGACGGTCACCTCGGGCGGGAAGTCTGCGGTCAGGGCTGCGCCGTTCGTCAGCAGGGTGACACTTTTCACCACCGGCAAAAGCGCCTGCACCTCGTGCAGGGCGTACTCGCCGCTGCCCAGCACCGCCACGTCCTTGCCGCGGTAGAAAAAGGCATCGCAGGCGGCGCACCAGCTTACGCCGTGGCCTTCCAGCCCGGTCAGCCCCGGGATGCGCGGCACCGCGCGGGAAGCCCCGGTAGCCAGAATCACCGCGTCTGCCGGGTACGCGCCCGCCAGCGTTTCCACGGTCAGGCGGTCGGTCCATGTCAGCCCTACGGCTTCGGTCTGCACGAACTGCACCCCCAGCCGCCGGGCATTCTCGATGCTGCGGCGTTCCAGCTCCGGCCCGGAGACCGGCTGGGCAAAGCCGTAATAATTTTCGATCTTTTCGGCGCGCGCCAGCGCCCCGGAGCCCTTGGTCAGCACGGTGGTCTGCACCCCGGCGCGCACGGCGTACAGGGCAGCGGACACCCCCGCCGGGCCGGAACCTACGATGACGATGTTGGACATGGTGTTGCTCCTTTGCCTGATTCTTTTCCCTTATTATACACCAAAGCCGCGCAGATTTCTGTGACCGGGTCGCAAAAACTTTTTGGGCGGCGGGCACTGTTCAAGCCCCGGGGAGTATGTTATACTGGTCTCACGTTGAAATTACTGCCACAGGGGGCTTTTGCTTTATGTCCAAACAACGTCTGCTTTTTATCACCACCGGCGGCACCATTGCCAGCGTGCGCACCCAGCAGGGGCTGAAGCCCGTGCTTAGCAGCGAGGAACTGCTTGCCCATCTGCCGGAATTGAAGGAGCTGTGCTGCCCGGAAACGCTGGCGCTGTGCAGCATCGACAGTACCGACCTCGGGCAGGAGCACTGGCTTATGATGGCACGCGCCATCCAGGAAAACTACGCCTTGTACGATGGCTTTATCATCTGCCACGGCACGGATACGCTGGCCTACTCTGCGGCGGCGCTCTCTTATCTCATCCAGAACGCGGATAAGCCCATCATCCTTACCGGCGCGCAACAGCCTATCTCCAACGAGATCACGGATGCCAAGAAAAACCTGCGGGACAGCGTGGTCTGCGCCATCGACCCGGGCAGCCGGGGCGTGATGGTGGTGTTTGGCGGGCACGTCATCGCGGGCACCCGCGCCAAAAAGAACAAGACCATCAGCTACGACGCCTTTGCCTCGGTCAACTTCCCGGAATTGGCGCTGGTGCAGGGCGACCGGCTGGTGCGGTACATCCCCTCGCCGTGGCCCACCGGCCCGGTGGAGTTCAGCCGCACGCTGGACAGCCGGGTATTCCTGCTCAAGCTGACCCCGGGCATGTCCCCGGCGCTCATCCCGGAGATTTTCCGTCTGTACGACTGCGTCATCGTGGAAAGTTTCGGCGTGGGCGGCATCCCGCAGCAGCTGATGGACGCCTTTGCCGCCGGGCTGGGCGACTACGAAACCACCCACAAGGTACTTATCATGACCACGCAGGTCACCTACGAGGGCAGCGATGTGGGCGTGTACGAGGTGGGCAAGCGGGTGCGCAACCGTTTCCGCTTCTTGGAAGCCCACGATATGACCATCGAGGCCGTAGTAACCAAAAGTATGTGGCTGCTGGCGCAGAACTGCGAAAGCTTTGACCAGCTGCAGCAGCGGTTCTATCGTCAGGTGAACTTTGACACCTTCTACCACTGAGCCGCGCGGACGCGGGACGATCTTGAATGCGCTCCGCGTTGCTCTGCGCATAAATAGCGGAAAAGATATTTTTATTTGCAGCTCCGAAACGCCTGCGGGCGTTTCGGAGCTGCTTTTTTCACGGGAGGGGTCGTGGAGGGAAACGGCAGCTGCCGCGCTTGTTTCCTGCGGAAACAGCCGCGCGGCGGGAAAAGTTTCTGCTTGCTGCAGACGGGCTGAACCCTCTCAGGCGCTCCCGCGCCAGCTCCCCCGAAGGGGGAGCCAAGC
>OGJV01000094.1_pt1 | contig 59587 bp, 84 predicted proteins | sample 1572271 | NCBI WGS metagenome assembly OGJV01 (sample SAMEA2582107, study PRJEB24529) | metagenome | biome: Human gut stool | place: China | collected 2011
ATGACAGAGGGGGTGCTATTTTGACGACCCCCCTCCGGGTGCTAGCTGAGACACTCGAACGCTATTTAGAGTCTTCGTGTTTGTGAAAGCTCTAAAAACATTCAAATCTCAGTTTTTGTTTACTTGTTTCTATGGATTTTTGGTTTTGTTTACTTGTTGCTATGGATTTTTGGTTTTGTTTCTCCGTTTACACGAGTTACTCTAAAGTATTGGCCCATGAAATCGTTATTGAGAATCTTGTTGATAGCAATAGCCAAACGCTCTTCGTACTCAGCATCACTCATATCTGATGTGTCAGTATCAAAGTATCTAGCTAAGTATCCTGAAGTGCAATAGCCTTTTGACTCGTCAAACCTGTACCAATTGTCGAAATCAACAAAAGGATCAAAAGGGTTATCCACTGTTGTGATCCATATATGTAATGTATCATTACGATCAGCAGGACTTTGCGTTGCTAACTTAAGTGATCCATCTTCTGCATTGCTCATTCCCTAATTCTCCTTTCCTATAAATATTTATTGATAGTTGATACAGAAAGTCCAGTTGCTTCAGCGACTTCAGCTTGTGTATAGCCGAAGTTAAGCATAGACTTGATTCGTGAAACTTGTGAAGCATTAACTGTAACAGCTTTTCTAGGTGAAGCGAATTGCTTAACCTTGTCTGAATCGGCATTGTTAAGTATTTGCTCAAGTTTTGATGTACTGATTGCACCAGCTTGAATTGCTTGCCATTCTCTTTCAGATATGTCGACCTGAACATTAGACTTAGATGCACCAACCTTTGCTCTAGCTGCTGTTAAAGCCTGCTGACCAGCTCGTTTGATTTCATCTGGTGTCCAATCAGGATTGGCTTCCTGCTTCTTCTTTAATGTCTTATTAGCTAATATCTGCGCCTGTCTTTCTTTTGGCGCGTTTTGTAGCGCCCTATTGAGCTTAGCATTAAGACTTGCAACTTCAGTTGAATACACTTCTTTAGCTTTGGCATTCATTTCGATGTTCTTAGTTGCAACCATGTTCTTTCTAGCTATGTTAGCCATAGACTTAAGGGAGTTGGCATAGTCGGCATATGCAACCTCTTTTGGATTCGGATCTTTAGATAACAAGGTACGGGCATCCGTAGTAGCTGCCATCTTTGTTGTTTTTGTGGTGGCCAGTTTTTCTCCTCTTGATTCCCATGTCCCGTCCTTATTTCTTTTCCAGTCCGTATAGGTACGCCCCGTAAGCTCCGGATGTACTTCACCAGTCTTAGGATCAATGTCCTTCAAACGAATCTGTTTTGCTTCAGGAACATAGGCTACTGACTTAGACCGGGATAGGAGTGTGGATGCACCAGCATCACTGGCACCCTGGTACTTTCTTTTTAGCTCGGCTATACGGTTCTCTTCAAAGGACCGCTTATAGTCCAAGCCATGTTTAGGAGCATCGATTACAACCATTGAGTGGCGTACTGCTCTTGCAATTTCTTCAGGCTTTGCTCCTTTCAATGTCATATCAGTAATAAGGTTGGAGATCTTACCCATTTCCAATCCTTTACGTTTCTCTGGAAGTTTTGCTGTAACTCCTTCAATTCCACGGTATGCAATCTTAGGGTCGAAATCTTTTAAACCAATATATGCACTAATATCAGAAGTAGTTATTTTAACTTTTGATCTTGGCGAGTTAGACGGAATTACTACTGCCGTATCTCCGTCAAAGTCAGCTCCTGATAATCTTTCTGCAACCTTAGAGTTAATACCAACTGCATCGATTGCATTACCAAGCATTGACTTTCCTTGTGGATTCTTATTGTTTACTTTAAGCTCTGGAATCTCGAATGTACCACCATGTGGGAAACGAACAAGACATACAGTTTCTCCATTCTTGTACGATGGTGCATATATCTCGTTGTCTTTTAGAGAAGAAACAGGTAAGATTACTTTAGAGCTTTGCCTTGGAAGTGCTGCTGCTTTAAGATCTACTGCCTGGCTGTCGCAACCCTCAGCAAAGTCTGCTAACAACTTCCGTTTAACAACCGGGTTTGTCATTTTGAGTATCTTATCAAGCTCATCCTGGCGATTGTCAATCGATTGCTTAAGCTGCTTTTTGATCAATGGGAGCTGCTGTTTTGACAGGAACTGAGAAGCAAGGTTCTTAGAATAGTGATCCCAATCGCCTTCCTCTTTCAGCTTGTTGATAGCTCCTAACTTCTCATTACCATCCTTATCTTTGTAATGGTACTGACCATTTGCTTTAATTGTTGCTCCAAACGGATTATCCGGATCGTCTTTCATTTTCTTGAAGACATCCATTTTTGGTACATCACTTGTCTTGTTGGTATTGAATATTACATCAACGCCTTTTGGCATGTCGTCTGAATAGATTGCCATACCTTTCAGATAGTGAGTACCATCAACAGCGATTCTTACCTGTGCGTAATGTGAATCACCAAGGTCGAGATCCTTAACGCCTCTTCGAAGTTCGATAACTCCATCTTTCTCCAGACCACCTTTGTCACCATATCTTACAGCAACTCGACTTGATGAGATACTTGTAGGGTATTCCGGAGCCCAGAAAGTAGTTCCGCCATCATTGGAATACTTGTTTACTGGCTGGATCTTATCAGTATGCTGCTGAACATCTTTCCATTCAGTTCCTGGAGGGCAAAGAACTTTAGTAGTTGTATACTGCCCTTTTTGATTGATCTGTGGAACTCTTACGGAATGCACTACATATCCGGCTTCTTTTAAGATCTGAAGAGAAACATCCAATCTTGTTTTGGTGATTCCCATCTCTCTTTCGACTCCAGTACCAACATCGATGAAGTTCTTGGTTCCAACTTTCTTAGCTAAGGTTTCAGCTGCATTGATGCATGCGTCTTTCTTAAGCTTTTCACCTTGGTTCAATAACGATCGAACTGTTGATTCTTTCGATGTTGAATTGAACATAAGTTCGGCTATTTTTACATTAGAGTATCCATGCTCTTTTAATTTCATAGCTCTGTTGATTCTATCGACCTTTTCGGCATTGACATAAATCGACTGTTTATTTCTAAACTCAGTTGTCTTCATGCCCATGAATGCAGCAATCTCTTTCTCACTCTTGCCACGAGCTTTCATTTCCTGAACGGTTTTCAAGAACTCTGCATTGTGCTGATATGGGTTGTCGCCAGAACCCCATGGGTATCTCCCTGAATGTCGAGGAGTACCATAGTGTGCTAAGTAGCTCATTCAATGCCCTCCTCTTTCTTGACTGATACAATGATCTTATCAAACGATTTAATCTTGTCCATGATAGGTAATATGATTTCAGGTGTTGGAGTTTCTTTAAGAATCTCGTTATTTTGATAGATTCTCAATTCAATTCCAATATCACCTGGTTTGATTCCATACTCTAAGCAGAACAGTGCAGTGTAGATTTCCAACTGCTGCATGTGAGCAGGAATATCGCCTGTCTTTAAATCATGGATTCTGAGATAGTCTTTTGCAAACTTAATTGCGTCAGCTGTACCAAAACAATTCTCAGAATAATACAACACCTGCTCTGGTGTCATTCTGTACCCAATTGCATCGTTGACATGCATGTTGAGTGTTAACGGTGATCTTGGCAATCTTTGCCGAAGCTTAATACATTTTGCTGCAAACTCATGTAACTCAGTTCCTTGCTGAGCTTTCAGAAATCTTCGGTATGTGTTTTCAAGTTTCTCAGCATCATAGTTTATCCAATGATACTTGCTAGCTCCGAGATATGCGTGATCTCCTTCTTTTACTTGCGAATGCTTCCTGAATTCCATTATATATCTCCTTTTTGTTTTGAGGGTAAATGAAACTTCCGTATTGGCCCATTTCATTTGCCTTGTTTACATAGTAATCCTGATTAGGTCTGTGACTAGCGTCGGCATCTCTTTTTACTTCAAGTAACGCCCATCCTTCTTTTGCTAACAAAACCAAATCAGGAATGCCCTGTTTATAATTAGGGTCGTTCTTTAAAATAATAGAATCTGGAAATAACTCTTTTAATTCCGAAATTATATCGGACTGAATTTTGTTTTCTTTATTCATTGTTCTCCTTTCGTAGGGCCGGAGGTAAACGTAATGGCAGAATTTATTTTATACAGTTGCAGAACTTTAATCAATAAAAAGAGCCCCACGAAAAGATGAGCAAAAGGAAAAGAGGCAGATTCGTCTCTCTCCCCTATAATAAGCTATGTTTTTTTCGCGAGGCTATTTTATGAAAGCAGACTCATTGAAATTCTTTTTCTGAGCTAGAGCTCTAGTGATACGAAGTTCAATTGGACTTCTACATTTCAAATGAAAGTACTTAAGTTCTTTGTACGGGGTTGTAAGTCTGTCGATTCTTCCGCTAGCCTGCTTCATCATTTTATATGAGTAGTTCTGAGAATAGAAGACCATCGTATCGGTCTTTATACAATTCCATGCTTCCGACCCAGCATTGTATTGAACAAGGTAAATCCATTTTGAATGATCGAATGGTTCTAGATCATGCCTGTGTCCATTCAGTTCAGCGATTGCTACATCTTCGCCGAAGCATATGTTTTTTATTATTTCCAATTCATAATCGAAATTGTAGAATACGATAAGTTTGTTATGTTCTTCGAAAATGTTTCGCAATGCTTCAGCTCTACTTTCATCAGCATAGCAAATCTTTCTTAGCTTGTAACATAACTCACTAATGTTTTCTATTGGTTCGTTCTTCTCATAATCCCACCTGTCTTTCATAAGATTCTTATAAGCTTCTTTATCAAATGAGCACCAAACATCTTCGTGATGTTGAACTGCTGGATTTTGATATGGCATGTCTACTAAGACTCTTCGTCTCAATCTGTTTAATCTTTCAGTTCCAATGATTCTTTCAATCTGCGGAAACTTACTGAATCTCGAATATACACAATGCTCTGCTGTGAATTCACTTTTGTTCTTGTAGAATCCATTGGCAATAAACACTGGCATGTAATCCATAAAATTATCGCCAGGGGTTGCCGACAGCAATATCCACTCGTTGGACTTTGCGATCTTTAGGAATGCTTTAGTCCAAGCGCCATAACCAACTACTCTTTGCTCGTCAAAAATAAAGAAGCTGTTTTTAACATCAGCATACTTCTTAATATTATTCCACGAATCAATAACAACTTTATGATCATAGATTTTTGTTTCATCGTCTGGTGTTAAGTAAAACCAACTCATGTCTCCAATCCATTCGCCGCTGTCTCTCTTTTTGGCAGTTGTTATAATATATAAATCTTTTGGGTTAACCATTTTAGTCATTGGTTCAACGGTTCCACCATTTCGAATGAAGTAGTACGCGAGTCCGGTAATAGATTTACCAGACCCTGTACCACCACAAAGTATACAGCCATTATGCATTTTCTTTATTGCACTTCTTTGGTGCGGTTTCAACTTTAATCCCATACTAATCTAAATCAGCGTATTTTTCGGCGAACTTGTTCTCACGAATTGTAACATACATGGAATCTACATATGCTGTAATTCCGGAACGACCAGACATCTCCCATTCGTAAGGGCGAATTGAAATATCACAATTTACAATGTCAACGACATCGAGCTGCGCTACTGTGTTCTCATCCAGTAAGTTTTTATGATTACCAACAATAAGCCATACCTGAGTGTATCTGTTCATGTTAAGCTTTACAGGGAGCGTCCATTCCTGTTCTGAGGAATCCGCCCCTTCAGGAAGAGGACGTTCTTTGACGTTCCATCCCTCATTGTTTAATTCATCAGCCATTACCGGATCATCGATTACAACACTGAATCCTCTTTTACCAGGATTGTATTTGTCTCTTTCTCCTGAGAAGTTCTTCCAAATAATAAGTGCACCTTCAATATTAATGTTGTTTACGTTTGCCATGATAGACCTTCCTTTCTATGCTGCCGTTTCGGCATGTTCATCAATTGCAAATTTTTCAAAGTCACCAAATTCAGAAATTGTCTCGATTGCTTCATTAGCAAGTTTATCATAGTAAGACATATCGATCTCGTTCTGAATATTGTTTGTTAATACATCTTCTGATTCTAACCAACGATAGCCCTTTGTTCCAGACGGAGCAAAGTATTTGTCGTCTTTCATGCGGAACAACTGAGCACCGCCACATCCTTCTTTAACTGGACAGAACCTTCCTACTTTACCAATGAACTTGTAGTCATGTTCTCCTTCAGCGAGATTCTCATTGAAGTCAAGATCCAGTTCACCACCATTGCTAACTGCAATTGTCTGGCACAAGTCATCGAATTCAATCTTCTCGTGAGTAAAGAGTTTCTTCTTTACATATGGTACTGCAAACTGTGTTCCAGTTGCTGTCCATCCTTCACTCTTCTCGTATGCAATATAGACTGCGTTGTTCACTAAGCAAATCTTCTCATACTCTGCTTCGATCTCGAATGTGTATCCATATTTCTTTCCGAAGTCATAGATAAACTGTTCAACTTCTGGCGTTGGATTATCAATCTTGATGGAATCGGTTTTAATGTGAACTACGTGAGCTCCAAGTTTCTCAACTTCAAGCTTAAGTGTTGCCATAAAGAGTGATCCACGCTTAGCAACGATGTTGTCAATATTTCTTTCATCTTTGAACAGATTCGTGAAATGAGCTGATGTTAAGCCATATACAGAGTTGATAACAATCTTCAGTGCTTTGGCTAACTTATCCAGTTCTTCTTCAGCAACATTAGCGAATCTAGCAAATGCTCCACCAAACAAGGTTTTCAGTGCTTCGATGTCACGATGCTTAATTGCAATACGAGCATCAACCAGATCCTTGAATCTAGCTGTATACTTCTTACCAAAGAGATTGAGTGCAATTACTGAATGAGGATGCATTGATGCTATATCAAATGTTTTGACATTTCGATACATTCCAGGATCGGCAATTACTAATCCACCTTCATTGAGCTTGATTCCTCGATAAGTTGATACTCCGTGATCATACACGTAGCCTTCAAACTTATTCATCTCATTGAATGTTTCATTGCCATCCATGTCGACAGAGATACCTGTAGAAAGATCAGTGTAGATAAATTCTTTCTGTGGGTTCTTGTCTTTACCAAAGATCAGTTTACCAGACAGCATGTTGTTCGTGTCGTTTGGACATCCACCAGCAATCTCAGCCAGTACACATCTTGCTTCAAAGTCCGCAATGTTAGCTTCAAATGTTGCTTCAGTTGCAATGACATCATTGTCACAGTATTCTGCAACCTTAGGCCACAGTTCTTCTGGTACAGGCTGATCCCAAGGTAAAGCCCATTCCTGATGGTGAATACCTAATTCGATTTCCCACTTCTTTAAGCTCTGTTTCTTAGCACAGAAGTCATAGACATCTGTATAGCTCAGGTTGTATGCTGATCCAAAGAAAGCATTCGGACTCTTAGCAATAATATCTTGTGAGAGCTGGAACAAAGCTTCCAACGAATATCCCATCATTCTTGCATATAGGATGTGGTTATCATATCTTCGACAGTTAAATCCAACAAGTTTCATTTTGAGGAACTCTTCAACCTCAGCTGGTGATGGATTGATCATTCTTGTACAAGGCCCAGGTTCACCTCTATATTTCCAGTTAACCAATAACAGGTTTGGAAACACCTCAATATCATAGAATGCAATTCTGTCATTCTTTGGAGAGTCTGCTCCAGCAACATCATCTGAACAGTAATGAATCTTTCCAACCTGCTCTAGACAATAGTCTGCATGATTTGTACTTGACGCTGCGAATGCTACAATATCATTACGCATGTCCGTTACGTCATAGTGCTCGCCTGACTCATATGCATCATCCAGAATCTTTTTAATGAAATCAACACTTGGTTTAGTTCCAGGATGACTTTCTTTCCGAAGATTCTTTTTGATCAATGCTCGAATCATCTTCTCGCTAGCAACTACTTTAAAGTCTACCATATTTTCACTCCTTTTCTTTAAAGGTAATCCAGAAGATATAGTAGCAATAGCTAAGGTGTTGCAAGCTGTTACGATTCTTCGTAATGCTCCTTTGCCACTATAAACCTTGATCTCGATATCGTCGCTATATACATTATCAAGTTGCTTCGGATCACCACTGTAATAGTAATGCAGATGAACTCCCGCACCACTCTTTGAGAACTCAGCATATGTAGGCGGCCATTTTGACGCTGCCTCTAAGTTCAGTTCTTTAGACTTATTCCCATTGGCATCTTTCAGATCGAAGTCGATCACAATCAAGTTCTCCGGAACTCTAACATAATGTAAATTGCTAGTGTCCAGATCTTTTAATGTTGTTCCAACTCGATCCCATGCTTTTGTTGGTGCATCACCTTTTGCATATTGAGCCGGACAGTCCTTGCACGCTTCGTCTAATACTGATTTAGTGCTATCCATCTTAAGCCATGTTTCTTTAGCCTTATCTGGTGTAAGCTCTTTCTCAGTGAACTTATCTTTCTTGAAGCCTTTGTAATAGCTTCTAACTCTTGTTCCATCATCCAATGTTGCTCTGTCAAGGAATTCTTCGAAGTAATCCTTTAAGTCTTCCCTGAACTTATACATAGGCATCTTGTTTGGAAGTCCAGTGTTGTCACAGTACTCTTTATAAAGACTGTATGCTGCTTTTAATGTTGTTCCATCATCTTTCTCGAAGAACGGGTAACAGCTCTCGACAAAGTTGAAGAACACGTCGGTTTTGAACATCATGTCTAATGGCTTATATCTATCATAATAATGCTTACCATATTTCTTATATACTTTCAGACAATGATTAGCTATGGCTCCAAGTTCATACGGAACCTGGCCCATGCATTCCTGATAAGTATCCGGATCAAGTAATTCACCAGTTGGCTTTACATCAATCAGTCGTCTGATGATACCCGACTTTGCATCGGTGATTTTGACTGGTCGGTTTGTTCCCATAAACAGCATACTGTTAACTCGCATTGGATACTCGGCTTTGTATTTTTCAGAAATGCCGATTTCCTCGTGTGCGATTATAGAATTAAGAAGGGTATTATCTTCAATCCTACTTAAGTCTCCATCGTGCTGGATCATTACCAACGGATTATCCTTGAATGCTGCTGTTGCAAATGATTTTGACGAGTTGGCTAAGTCTTTAGCATTGAATGTTCCGCAATATCCTTCGAACAGCATTTGGATAATGTTGAGGATTGTTGACTTACCAGTTCCAGCTTCGCCATAGAATACTAAGAACTTCTGAATCTTTTTAGAGTCACCAGATATAACTGATCCAATGGCCCACTCGATCTTCCTGCGTTCTTCTGAATCGTACAGTGTTGAGATGATTTTCTCATATCCGGGTATCTTGCCTTCTTTGATGTCATATGGCAAGGTCTTGGAACGATAGTCCTCTTTTGTTGTCTTCTGGTTTAGGAATGTAATATCAGAATCTAACTGTATCGGAGAGGATGGACTCAGTTGGCAATACTTCTTGTACTTTTCCCAGCGTCCATTATCGAAGTCTCTTAAATAGTCCTTTTCAATTTTGCTGGTTGTGGTTTTACAAACCTCTTGGAACGCTTCATCGATCAAACGATCAACATAATCAACGACATCATATTCATCAGTTGACCATCGGTTCTTCTGCTCATCCCATAGAGCATAGAACGCTTTACCTTTGCATAACAGATTATCGACTTCTTTAGAAACAGCAAACGTTGGGTGAATAACTGTAGCATCCCTAGACTTGACATATGAACTCTTAATTGTTACAAAATTCATACTTTTTCCTTTCCTGGCCATTTGGGCACAAAAATGTGCTTTCAAAAACTTTTATATATTTTCATACTTTTCTAAAAAGTTTTTAAACTATATAAAAAAATGGGTTTTTGGCCAATAAGGGCTTAAAATACCCCTAAAAAGCCACTTTTTCACCAATTTTCGAAATTCACTGGCCATTTTTATTTTGCGTTTTCACCCGTTAAAAAGGCATATAATTGGTCAGCAGAAGACCCTCTAACCACTGAAATCAGCTGTAAATCACGATTTTGGCCATTTTTTTCACTTTCTCCAGCGACCGATAACCAGCTTTCATGCTTCCCATCAGACGGATTATACTGCAAAATAAGCAGTTTTCCACACTCAGAATTAGGTACAACCTTACCAATGTAGTCCTCGTTTTTCTTTGTGTTCTCCATAACTCTACCTCAACTTTCTTTTATTTCTACCTAAATCGCCTTATTATTTACGATGATATCGTGCATTTTATCGGCCTGATTACCTTTCCAACATGCTACAGCTCGCAATCCAGCACTTTTGCCATCCTCAATTTTCTCTTTGGCAACAGTAAAGTAGCTAGGACTAGCGCCATCGGAAGGATTGTATTGACATATAAACATCTCAGATTTATCCATATTAGGAATAAATTTCTTTGTATTTCCCATAACCTTACCTCAACTTTCTTTATTTTCTGTATTAACAGCTTCCATTTTCTTAAATTCTGGACCTGTAGCAGCTACTTCTTTACAATCTACGCATCCATTAAAGTGCCCGGAACGTTGCTGCACTCCTTCAATCTTATTCTTAGCGTCCCTAATGTCTCTAACCGGATCTGGCATAACCTTACCATCATCAATGGTTACTCTCGGCTTATGCGCCCACACCAGCTCATTCTTACCAAATGCCTCCGCCAAAATAGTAAGCAGCTTTATATCATTCCTACGCTGCTTGGAAGTACCCATGAACGGCTTCCCCGATTCTTTCCCCATTGTCTCAAGGTTCTGTATAACACGTACCAAGGCCTCCAAGACCATGTCGTGCTGAGCCGCTGAACTGAATCCCATAAACTCTTTCTTTGTCATTTTGACTCCTCCTTATCACTAATAATTCGCTCAACTGTTTCGAACACATACTTACATTTACGGCAAGCGTAGTTTCGTCTTATCTCAGTACCAGACTTATTTATCTGCTGATGATGCGAATATACGTTACTATTACATTTAGGGCATCTCATCCTCTTCTTCCCTCCCTAAATCTTTAACCCACTCTAATTCACCTGCAGCGAACGCAAAAGCAATAGCGTCAATCACGTCAATGGCTGAATCTGAGAATACACCAGCTGGTCCATTCTTCTCTAAATATCTAGCAGCATTTAACACGCTACCGCGGCATTCATCGCAAGTAAACATACCTTCTACACACCGCTCTACTTTTACTTTTTTGAGCTCTTCCTCTGTCATTTTCATAACTGTAGGTCTTTTCATTTTGGTTACCTCCTTATATATGTTTTTATTGCAATAGACTATAAATGGATTTCTTCCTTATAATTTGCATTGAGATACTCACACATCTGATCCCAGATCTGCATACGTCTCAAGTTCTTTTTAGTTCCTTTGACCCACCATAAACCGCCTTCTCCATCCTGCTCATACTTACGTGCAGCGCATCTTTTGAGGATAGTTTCATCGTCTTCAGAGCAGTCCAGATAAAGGCCAAGCGAGTCGATCATAACGTTAAACCAATGCGGCGTACGGTCTCCAAATTCATCATTGCCCATGATAGAATCTTCGCAACGGATAGCCAAGCCAACCATCATTTCAAGCCATGAACACTGTTTATCAAGTAATGCTTTTCTGACTTCTGGATAGCTATAGCCACACTCGTATGCGAACGTAGAACGAAGATCGACACCGTCTGCAGCTCGGTTAGCGTCAAGTTTATGGGACCATTCAAAGTCAGTTGAGAACAACCATTTAAACCCCTGAATATGCTCATTTTTCGCTGGATCAACGGCAATTTTGCTTAAAAGCCACTCGAAATAGTCCATTTTGACCCTATTTTTGTCGATTTTTGTCATTTTTTTCCTTTCTAGACTGTTTTTCAGCCTCTTTTATAGCTTTTTCATACCTGTAGACGCTATGCAATGTGTCTGGATAATATTCTTTTATCATAATGTGACCTCCTCTAAGAATTCATCATAGGTCATGTCCTCGTACTGGATACAGTCGATCTTGATGCCTTCGCGAGCGTTCTTTACGTACAAAGTATCAACCTCGAACTCACCAAATGAGTCTAAGTTCTCTTCACCAAGAAGCTCGATACCGTCCATAATTTCTTCAGTACCATCCTCTGAGTATACCTTGTGCTCCTTAGGTAAATAATTCCATACGACTCTCTTGAGACCATCATCTTCCATATAGTCGGAAGGATCGATGATCACTGGACCAATAGCAGCTCCAACTCTCTTTTCTACGTCAATCTCGTCGATTTTCTCGATATCTGGAGTACGGATCTTGGCATAATTGATCCTTTCGAGCTTTGCATCGGCCTCATCTTTGCCTGTATCTACGCTGGAAATGCTCTTTTCTGTCGCTGTGGAGTACCTTTTCAGCGCTTTTTCGGCATCTTCCTCCAGTTTTTTCTCCATTTCCTTCAGATCTTCGCTCTTTTCTTCGGCTTTTTCTTTGTGTACAGCCTCATAATCAGCCTTAAACTGGCTAATTTCATTGTCAATGTAGGTCTCACAGGCCTTTTTCATTCCAAAATACATTGCTGTAGCACCACCAGCAGCTCCTAATATAAAACTTAATACTACTTTTCCACTCATTTATTTTTCCTCCTTATTCTTTGATCTGAAATACTCTTTTTGCTCGTGTCTACTGATAAAAGTGTTAACTAAGCATCTGTCATCTCGATTAAACAAACACCCATTGCATCTGAACTCCGGGTCTTTATTGCTCTTCGGGTCCTTTTCGCAATAAGTCTTTTTAAACTCTACTAAACATTCTTTAGTTGTCATTTTTAATCCTCCTTAAGGTAACTTTACCACCCACGATATAATCATAGCCGCAGCGAAAAATACAATTATAAGATACGATATAATATCTATGTCATGCTTCTTGAAGATGGTCTTTATAGTGTGTATTATAGCAGCTACAATAGCACCGCCTAAAAGAAATAAGCTTAAAACTCTGAAGAATATAAATATGTATACCATTTTGACCTCCCTAGTCCATCGGAATAAACCATGCAACTCCTGAATATATAAATACGACTATGAGCAGAACTAATATAATAGCCAGCCCAACGTCTTTCTTCTTAAAGATTTTCTTTATCGGGTTAATGATGCCGACAGCAACAAATCCACCTAAGAGTGTTAAGTTTAAACCTCTTATCAAGATAATCATACTATTCAACTCTGATCACCGTCCCTGTCTGAGCGTTAACATAATACTTATGGTGCTTGTATGTAACTAAGTCACCATCCCAATCTCCACCATCGTTAAACAGTTTGCGCATGATAGCTGTTTTTCTAAACCAATCGATAATTCTCTTCATTTTAATTCCTCCTATTTTTGAAAAATGAAAGGAGATGCAAACGGGATATGAACCCGCATCTCTGGTATAGGGAATACCAGTGCACTGCTATTGTGCTATTACGCATCTCTTCTCATTATAACATGTGTTTTTTCTGCGAGTTATTCTGGTTTGTTCATAGGGAAGTTGTCATCCCTAGACATTTTGATCCAGTTGTAGAATCGCTCGAAGCAATTCGGACAAAGATCTATAACTGCTGGCATATCAGTAAGCTTATCACCACTCTGTGTGCTTAACTGGGAAGTTGACGCCGGAAACTTGTTTTCTCCAGCCTTGTTTTTCCACCAGACAGTGATTCCATCGTATACAGGGTTCTCCTTTTCACTGTATACATTACCACATAAATCGCATTTACAAATTCCTCTCATTATTTTTTCCCCCTTCCTTAATACTTTTTACCAAGTCACAGAATTTATTGAAGCAACTAGGGCAAACATCCATAACCTCTGGAACATCTTTCATTGATTCGCCATTTGGGGCAACGATATTATATTTTCTGTCCCCGTGCATAGTAGTGTCTGTCTCTTTGTCGAAATACCAGACCATGAGTCCATCATAGTTCTTATTCTCACCTCTGTGATATATCTTACCACAAATATCGCATTTATAAAATCCAATCATCTTATTACCTCCTGAAATAAACCTCTATGCATTCTCTTAAACAGAAACAAACGAAATCCTCATCAGTATTTGAATTAACTGTGAGATAGTTAGCCTTCTCGTGATCGACATATATCTCGATAGTACCATCTGGCTTCGCAACAAGCTTAATCGGTACTTTGTAGTTCTCTGACAGTTCTTTGATTGTAGCTAAAATTTTCATATCTATACCTCCTTAAAATTCTTTATAGTATTTTGACGTAAGTTTCTTGATTTTCTTAATAAACGTCTTACTTTTGCTGCTTTTAGCATAATTCGTTTTGTTAGTATATTCTTCGAAATCAATGTCATCTTCGCTGCAATAACACCACGTAGAAGTAACATACATAGTGTCATGAACTATTGCCCCATAAGCATTAGAAGCTGCATAATCAACCTTCCAAGTAATTGTCTTGTAGTCATCAAGAATTCCCAATGCCGCATATACATCGAAATTATCCTTGTTAAGTGCATATTTAACACTACTAATTTTTCTTATTTTGAATGAGTTTGGGTCCCACAGTTCATTATTCTGGAAGACAGCTATTGTGTAAGCTAAATTCTTTTCATTCTTAGTGTATTTAGTTTTGGCATTTACTGGCTGAACAACCGTTAAACACATAACAACAGCAAGTAACAAATATAATCCTTTAGTAATTTTCTTCATATTGAATTCCTCCATTTTATTCCGATTTCTTATTCTGCTCTTCTTCACGTCTCTGGCGCATGAAGTCATCAAGCTGAACAAGTATTTTTCTTTCAATGGTGTCCCCGATGCCTGGTATGCTTGTTAGCCTGTTATACTTGACCCATCCAGACAGCTCTTTAATATTTTTAGCTCCTCTTTTAACTAAGAATTTTCTAGTTCTAGGAGTAATTGACTGAAGGTATCTAAGATCATACGGATCTTTATAGACCTCTTCGCCACGAAATAATCGTACCTTAGTGATTATCTCGTATATTCGCTGTGTAGAGACATATTCATCCATTGCTATCATACGAACACTATCGCCATTCCGCCAACGTTTAAAGATGGCTAAGTCACGTTCGGTTACGGTCCAATTTCTCATTTTTCTCTTTTTGTCGCACATAGAAGTACCCTCCTTTAATCCATCATTTTCTTTATGGCATCATTAAGCGTATTATCTATTACCATTGTGATGTCTACTGCTTCATCGAGCTCGAATTTTGGTATCATGATACGGTATACAAGATGGCCCTTAGAAGACTCAATGTTTATGCCATCAGTTGTGATAGTAGCAGCTATTTTGACACCTGTCTTTTCCTGAATTGAATTCAGTTTTGCATAGATTTTTGCAAATGCTTCAGCCTCGAGCTCTTTTTCGTTGTCACATGTAGAATGGAACTGTGAATCATTGATCTTGAACGATAACAGTAAGCGATAATCACTCGGATCTTTATATAAATCCACTAATTCAATACCGTATATATTATCCTTTAAATTACCGATCTCGAAGGATTCCAGTATTGCTTTTTCGGCATCGATTCCTAAACGATCTAAGAGCTCGAACCATATTACATTTCCAGATAAGACTCCAAATTTACTTTCGCTGAGCGCATTGAGCCTTCTAACTAATTCGTTAACGGCTCTGCTTGAGCGCCCTGCCAGGTTAACACTTAAGTTGATTTCTTTCATTTTGATCCTCCCTATTTCAATTCTTTTTCTGCGTCATCCTTGGCAAGTATAGCCAAATCTACAAATCTGTCAAAGCATCCCTGGCACATATCAATAGATGCTGGAATGTCGGTATCAGAACCGTCACTCATAACAATACGCAGGTTTTGGTCTAAAATAGTACGTCCTCCTGCCTGTGAATTATAGCAGAATAATGCTAAACCATCATATCTTTTATTCTCGCTAGGTATGTAGAACTTTCCACATATGTCGCACTTAATAAATCCTCTCATTTCTTTTCCTCCTTCTTTACAAATATATTCGCAAGGCATTTACTGCATAAGTTTTGCTGTGGAACGCCTTGAAAGAATTCCAGCTCAGTGAGCTCATTTGCATCACATTCCTCTCCGCATCCATCGCATCTATACACCCGTGGCCTCCTCATGAAACATTCCAGCGCCATAAACTTTGTTAAGCATCTTTTTCATTTCCTCGGCTGTCATAGATCCTATGTCACTTTTATTGCTTCCAATGGACTTACCGATATATGCTATAACTGGCTTACCCTTAAACTTAAGCTGTCCGTCCATAGTCAGATCGGCATTGTATTTGTAAACTGCATGATCTTTGAAATACTCCGAAATTGCATCCATGTTTTCGTGCGAAGTTTCAATAAAATCTACATCAGGATCTTTGTTATATTCCGTAGCAATTGCAATTGAAGCTGTTGCTATACCTGTTGGATGATAGTTTGCATTATTATAAGTAAAACTCATTTTGACTCCTTTCTACGGTCCTAGACCGCCCTTAGTAGCACCACTGCTGCCAAGGGTAATCTAATACACCGTCTCTAAACATTATCTGTTCGTCGATTCATCTCTGGGATACTTCTCCGTAGATGCATCCATCACAGTTGAAATCGATCAGTAATACTCTTTCATTTTCACCGGTCTCCTCGTTTGGAAGCATAACCCACTTGGTCAGGAAGGTTACGTTGTTGTCATACTTGCCATACTCTGGATCTTTCTGACTACGATATCTCCACCCATGGGTCAGACCAATATCAGTAGGCTTTAATCCGATCATACGGTATACATCATTCAGTGTAAGGATGCCTTCACATTTTAACCGGGTATCTGCTTCCTTCTCACGCTGAGCTAACATGAATTCATTCTGCGGATTGTCATTGAACCATTCAGTAGAGTTCTCTTTTGTAAAGAGTCGTGCGTATGGTGAGCCACCGAAGTTTCTGATAATCTCCTGCTCTTCAGTTACTTTCTTTTTCTCACCTGTCTCTGAATCTGTCTCAGTCTTCTTGACTGTCTTCTTCTCCGAACCGTACAGCATTTCCTGGTCTACTTCTTCACCATACTTGTTGATTACATTTTGACGGTATGTCTGATAAGCCTTAGCGATTGCTGCACAAGATGCTGCTAATGCTGCCTGACGCTGTTTCATAATGTGATGAGATCCAAAAATAAGAGCAATTGATGCTGCTTCAAGAATTACAGGACCTGCATAAAGCTTTACATACTCTAATGCTGTCTTGCTCTTTAAGAGCACCATATCATTGGCTGCATCCTCTCTTGTGTAAGGTCTATCAAGAGATTTTGGATCTTCTTCATACTTTGCTGCTTTTTCTGCAATCTTCTGTTTTGTTGCTTCCTCTTTACTCTTTACTGTTTCTACTTTAAGAGTAGCTCGCTGTGTCATGATCAGAGCTCCAATACCTGCTCCAATTCCTGCAAATAACATGATCTCCGGAGAGTTCATTTTGGTCCAGGCCTTAGTATGACCTACTACTGTTGATAAACTTGTTACTGCTGTGTCTAATGCTTTCATTTACTTGTCCTCCTTATTTAGAAATATAAATCATATTTTTCTTTCTTGTACACGAATTCCAAGGCATACTTACCGTCTTCTTCGTACATCCTGAATCCTGCAAAGATTTCGTTCCATGGTGCATAGACGCAAAGGTCAGTGTCCTTTTTATGGAACTTATACTTAGCTTCTTCCAGTACATCCTTGAGAGCAAACCCATTACCGTGAATACCGAGATATCTAAAGAACCTGACTATAAATGCACTTCTGCCATCTTTGTCATCAAACAGAATCTTTTCACATGTACCCGCAAGAAGCTCCTGAGAATAGTAAACATCTGCGTCACCCCAAACTATCGACTTGTATAAGATATGCATATTGTTTGCTGGTAACATACTTTCAGATGTTTTTAAGATTTTCGTTGCATCTTCCTTGTAGACAAAATCCAGAATATACTTATCGTCTTCGGTACGCAGCTTAAACCTACTAAAGAGATCTTTCCAAGGAAGCTCGATTGAGAAGTTATCACATGCATCGGGAATAACATAATTCGCAGCTGATAAAACGTAATTGATTGAGAACGTTCTACAATCCTTAGAATAAAATTTATTGAAGAAACTTGCAATGAATATATCTCTAACCAGTTCGTTTGTAAACGCAATAGACGTGCATGTTCCTGCATACATATGCATTGAATAATACACTTCTACGTATCCTGAGATTTTGGACTCATAGATAACACATGGACCATGATCAGTCTTGATGCTCTTGGCCGTCTCTGAAACTGGCTTCTTTTCCTCTGTATCCTGAGTTGATTCTATATCGTCGATCAGGTACTTAAGATAATTCCTAGCTTTCTTCAGATCCTCTACACCATTTTTCTTATTGAATCTGAACTGATACTTTAATGCATTCCATAATAATGCGGCCTGCGTTCCTGGCAGGTCCTTAACTACATCATTCAGAATATCAATAGCTTCAACGCCTGCAATATTCTGATAATGCTCTGGATGATTTACATTGTCTGACATTTCTATTCCTCCTTATGCTCTCTGCATTTTAATTGAAATAACCGTAAGATCCTTTCCACACTGTGGGCACAATACATAATACTCAAATAATTTTGGAAGTTTTTGTAATACTTGGCGCGCACATCCATCAGGTGTCTTGTGTGGACGACTCTGAATATCTTCTTTCTCATAAGAGAACTTACAACCGCAGCTATTGCATTCGGCCACGGTTTTAGTTCCTGGTTCAATAATTTTGATCATTTCTATTCCTCCTTGTTTACTTTGTGCTGCTTACCACACCGTGGACATGTGATATAAGATATAACTGCCTGCAATTTTCCCATACCATAAAGCTTGTCTTTTTTAATATCTTTTTCATCATAAGAGAATCTGCATCCACAGTTTTCACATTCACCTATTGTCTTGGTTCCACGCTCGATAACTTTAATCATTAGTCAAGCTCCTCCAATCTTGGCATCTCTAATACGTATCCGCCATTTCTAGACTTTCTGATATGTGCTCCGCCAAGCTCATACCATCCGTAACGGAAGTCGTTTGCCTGCGTAGGAATATCAAGTGATTCGAACACATCACCGACTGATACCGAATCGTACTTGTCAAGATACTCAGTCAAAGTATCCAGTAATGTGTCTGCATCTGCTCTGCTATCGAATATAAGATTATCCATTTCGTATCTAGCCCTGCCTCGAGGAGCTGATCTACGTCTACTGCGGCTGTCGAATCTATCATCGTATGGTATTCTCTCGATACTTGTACGACTAATGTTGCTACGTCCGCGTGATCTGCGTCTGGTATCACCGTAGAATGCCATATTGATAGCTCCTTCAACCATATCGACAAATGTATCTTTTAATGCTGGAATAAGCACATCATTGAAGATATATGATCCAACACCTCCTGATTCATCGCTTAAGAACGTCTCTCCGAATTTCTGACTCAGGGATTTTTTCTGAGTTGTTACCCTGTTCTTTACTACTTTTTCAATCTTCTGACGCTCTTCAGCTTTAGTAGGCTTTCTCTTTGTAGCCTTAGCGCCAGTTGCGATTGAGTTACTTTCAAGTCTTTCCATTTTGACTCCTTTCTAAAACAAAAAGTCTAAGACCATGTTTCCATGATCCCAGACCCAAGATTCCAAACCTTTTAATTCTTACTTTTTGTGTCTTCTTCGTCACAATCATCATCCAGCTCTGGATCTTCGTCCTCTGCTTCACGATAATCTGCGTCCTTAGAATCCTTCAGTCTCTTCAGGTCGGCTTTCTTTTCCTTAGCCTTCTCGACCAGCTTCATGCCTCCCTTAATCGCTGCTTTTCCCAGCGTATAAGTTCCGACAGCTGCTAAGCCAATCAGAGCAATTCCAAGTTTACCTAATGAATCGTCTTTAGTCTCCTCAGTTGCAGGCGTCGTAGAAACAACGTCCTCTGATACCATAACCTCTGTGTTCTCGTTCTGTAATTCTGACATAATTTTGTCCTCCTTAAAATTTTTATATCTCTCATTATAATATATGAATTTTTTGCGAGCCTACATTATCTCGCGATAATCAAACCTCGGGTTTGCAAAATATCCAATAGTCAGACATGGCTTTCCATTTCGTAATGTCGAGTCAAACTGAACATCCAGATAAGTATCAGGAGTCCATCCTACGTCATCGCCAACTTCGACGTGAGTTGCATCTACTTCGTCGTAGAATTCATTCAGAGATATAAACATTTCTCCAGAGAGGAATCGATCTTTGATCCTGCTAACCGCCTGCAATACATCATTTCTTGTTGAGTAGAATACATTGCCGGTGAACAGATCGATACAAACTTCTTTTCCGTCAGGAGCACCTTCAAACTTAGATTCTGGGATCTCTTTTACCTGCTCATCTCTAGCAGCTTTGGTGGCTTTGACATCAGTCTTTGGTGATACCTTGGCTACGTTTCTACGGTATCTGTCGTACGCGTTCGCTGTAAACTCATACATTGCCGTCATGGCAGTAAGTCTAGCTGTGCTAATCTTATACGATCCCACGAACGCTGAGATGCTCAATGCTCCTAAAATTACTGTAGGGACATAGCACTTCCAGCAAGACTTTACAATCTGCTTAGGTCCAAGTTCTTCAAATCTATAAGCCATATCGGATTTTGCTACAGACATTGGGAGTTCCTCGTATTCAATCTCTCCTCTCTCATATCTGTTCGCAATCTCGTCATCCATTTTGTCGATTGCTAATGGTGTAGCTTTGACCGCACTTATTACTGTAGCAGCCAGCCCCCCGATTCCAGCAATCATAAGAAGCATTGGAGCATTCTTATCGGCAACTACTGGTATTTTGTTTGCCTCTTTAATTAAGTTGTTTAAAAAGCTCATTTTGTTTTCTCCTTTCTTATATCATGCTTGACTGATACTCTAAATCTTTGAACCAGCCTTTGGCTTCTCGTTTCTCTGTTTTTGTTGCCATAAATAATCCATGCGGTAAGTCGAGATATCTTATATAATATCCTTCGCTATTTTCAAACGGTACTAACTGAATATCAATCCATTCGTCAGTCTTATCGTTTTCATCCATATCAATCTTAGACCAACCAACGATGTCTCCAAAACATGTCGGATTCAAATCAAGATCATATCTAAACTGATTCAAAGTCACTGTCTGATTCGGATTCATGACTAATTTCCTATTTAGTTTTAGTATAGCAGATTCTACTGTTGCTTTATCGGCATAGAATCCTTGGTCTGTCAGGCTGTCAATGAAGAATATCAATCCAGTAGTATCTACGAATTTTGATTCCTGCTCAGATACTGTTTTCGTTATTGGTGTTCTGCTTGCCTTCCAAATATCTCCTTCTTTTTCTTTGCCTACCTCGTGTACTACCTCTTCTCTATATCTCTTAAAGTTAGCCTGTAAAAGACTCATAGCACCTGCTAATGCAGCGAGCTGTTTCTTATTTAAGAAGTTTGATCCAAAGATGCACCCTATTGTAGCAGCGCCAACTACAATAGACGGAGCATAAATCGGAGCTACAACCTTTACTTCTTCAATAAACGTAAGCTCTCTATGCTTCTTTTTCTCGACCTCATCGATCTTAAGTGTCGCCTTTATAGATGCCTTATTAGTAAGCACATTAGATACGACTACGCCTATAGCCGCACCTATAGACAAGATAGTAGGCATGTTTCTTTTAATAAAATATCCCACCTGTTCAGTGTTCATTTTGACTCCTTTCTAGAAAAGCTTAAAGGCCATGTTTCCATAGCCTCTAGCCTTAACTTTTGTTCTTATTTAGTATACTTCTCCTGAAAGTCTACTAAAGCCCTAACAACTTCAGGTTTGTCAACATTGTCGCTAAGCATACGATCGTGACAATCAGACATACCATGCTGCCAGCCCTGCTTATATGCAGCTACGTTGGTTGTTTGAATGTATTTACCAATTATGGTTCCACATGCTCTACCAACGAGTACTGCCGCAGCAGTTGTAGCACAATAAGTGATAATGTCCGCTTTATGCTCAACAATATACTCCTTTGCGTCGTTTAATTTCTGCTTTGCTTTCTCTTTCATTTTAATACTCCTTTCGTTATAAAACAATAGTTCTCATTATAACACCTGATTTTGCTGCGAAAAAGAGAGAGACCCTGTTTAGGCCTCATCCTCTTTTGAGTCGGTTGACTCTATGGCTTTTACTCTTTCATCGACTGCCTTATCGATATGCGCCTGCGTCAAACAGATTCCTAAGAATCCTGCGATCGCTGTGCATCCGATCTGTCCAATCTTTAACAAAGTTTCTTTATCCATTTTATCACCTCCTATTATATACTATGATTTTGTTGCGAGACGATGGAGTTCGTCTACCATGAGATTTATGCCTTCAAGTCTGCCTATTAAGCGTTCTGTTTCCTTAACGATTTTCAGTCCTTCTTCTGACTCTTCATCTGGCAATGCCTCTGCTTTCTTGTTTAATTCCTTTGCTCTTGCCAAGATTTTCTCCGATTCTCTGTTAGCAAAGTCAATCATAACTAACGCCTTGTTTACTTCAATTACATCTTTTATAGCCATACTTAGCTCCTTTCTAAAAGCTATAGACCATGTTTCCATAGCCTATAGCCGATCACTTAATGATTCTCGCAATGCTTAATGTTGAAATCCACTAATGCTTTGAGGACCTCAGGGTTCTTTGTGTTCTCATTGATCATCAAATTGTAGCAACAATTCATGCCCTGGTCGAATCCTTTGTGATACATCGATTCCATGCCATTTGCAATGCCATTTCCAATACGATTACCAATTACGAAACAACCAAAAAGCCATAATCCTGTTTCAATCTGACTCTTGTGATCCCTTACAAATTCCTTAACTCCTTCTAACTTCATTTCGTTCTCCTTTCATGTTAAAACAATAAGTTCTCATTATAATCTGTGATTTACTTGCGACCACGCCTGTCACATACTATCATGACTATAAACGCGGTCAAACATGCTAATAAGAATGTATCCATAATAACTAACTCCTAATAAATATCAATGTGGTCTACTTCACTTTGCCATTGCGGGTAAGTGTATGCACAACTACCATGTTTCTTAACTTCCGACGATAAGCTTGATTCGTTGACAACAAACTCTACAATCGATCCATTTGCATTTTGACGTCTTGTGGAATCAGTATCCTTATCGGATTTACAGTCGGCAAGAATACCAGTTATAGTTGTACCGTTCTTCAACACAATATCAATGTACTGTCCAACTTGAGTAGTGTAATACGAGCCTACAGCAATACACCATCGTCCATCGTATGTCCAAATACCAGACGAATCGAGTCGATATTTTGATTTCATTTCGTGCTGGTCCGTCCCTACACTCGTAATGCAATCTGCATCCATGTACGAGAAGAATCCATTTTGATCTGGAACTGATTTAGTCTCACCAATAGGAGACCCTACAACTGGTGTATCATTTTCTTCCACACTAACAGCCGGTTCGAAGTGATACGGTGCCATGTAAGTATCTTCTAATTCAGCAGTCTTTCTTTGCAGCTCTTTTACTATTCGATTACTTTCTTTTTGCTGTTGCCCGTATTCATATTGTGCCCATACCAGAAGCGATACAAATATTACGATAAAGATTATGAATAATTTATTTTCCTTCTTCAATCTCTTTTCTCCCTTTAGCTTCATTGTATTCTATTGGAGTTGCAGACCAGCAATACCAATTGTCTTGTACACGCCGACCAGCATGAACTCTACAATCTCCTGCACCATGATTATATTTATCTGGTTTGCATCTCTCACAATAATAGTCACAGTCTTTACAGAAACATTTTGCTGTAGGACCTCCTTTGAACCTGCTCTTTAGTTTCTTCTGATATCTACGTTTTTCTGCTGCTTCCTCAGCGAGTGCAGTAAGTACTGCTATCGCTGCAACGACAATTATAAATACTGATATTACCCCAATACTTGCAAATATCTTAATCATTTCGACTCCTTTCTAGAAAAGCTTAAAGGCCATGTTTCCATAGCCTCTAGCCTTAACTTTTGTTCTTAGATCTTTGTCTTTGGGAAGATCCCAGGAAATGCCTTACTGAGTATTGCACCTCCATTACCTTCGAAAACCATAACTCCGATGCTCAAACCAGTCCAAGCTGCCAGCGTCAAGCCAGACTTGATCATTTCTAACTTTGAGTTAGTTTTGGATAGTAGCAGTTCACGCTCTCTAATGTCAAGCTCCCGTTCTTTGTGGCTCATCTCTTTTTCAGATAAGCGTTCTTTACTAAGGATCTCTTTCGTTTTGAGATCGTACTCCTGTTTGAGTTTATCCTCTTCTAACTTCAATTTGTAGAAATTGACCAAGTTTCCGGCAATAGCGTTTCGCTCGTCTCCGATTTTCTCATCAAAGAGTTTATTGTCCTCCTCGATAATTGTCTGTTCCAACACTTCTCTTAAGTCTGTAGTTCCTTCTTCTCTTGCCATTTTAAACTCCTTTCTAATTTACAACAAGTTCTCATTATAAGCCTTGTTTTATTTGCGTTTCTGGCATACGTCGCACTTCGAAGGTTACAGTATCTGACTCATACATTTCCTTGAGAGAATCTTTATCTTTAACCTCCAGGGCACAGTAATATGCGTTGTTGTCCTCCTCGTCCCTAGCCATTTTGATGATTCCAGGGCAAGTGGATTTCAGTGCTCTCTGGCCAACATGCACACCTACACAGTACGCAATAGTTACTAATATAATACACAGAATAATATTCATTTTGATCCCCTCCTTAAACAATTGTACAGACTGATCTTACATCCTATTGTGTCGCCGTCTTCGTTTGCTATAGTTTCGACATTTCTTCCATAAGGATTTCTTCGAACGACTTCATAGGCGAATCTTTCGTATGCCTTTTTGAATTCTTCTGAAGAAAATTTTGTCCCCTGCATAAATCGCTTCCCATAAATATCGGATTTATAGTAATATTTACTATGTTCTTCACAATCTTTCACCGCCTTTTCGAATGCATGTACCTTATAGTATTGGTACCACTTATAATAGAAGTAGAAGCTTACACGTCCTGTCTCAACGACAATTGTGCATATAGGCCATCCATTGCTATCAATCGTGTTCTTTACGATCTCTGGTGCATGTCCAACCGCAGCCACACTTACACTAGTTTTTAACATTATTTTCCCTCCTTCATACTTTTAAACAGGATCTCGAAGCTGTCATCATTGAACTCAATTGCATGAGCAATATCTTTTGCAACAGCTCGAGCGTCTACAGGCATATTTGGCAACTTACCTGACACTAACGGACTCTTACCAATTGTCTTCATAACAGTATTCAGGTCAATGTATTTTGACATCTTTACAGCTTTAAAGCCAGATAAGTCAACGATACCAGTTACAACATGGATATCAAGTATATTGTTGTCCAGATACACCATCTTCTTATCGATATCTTTTCCAGAGAATGGAATAATCATACTCTGATCATTGTCCCGATATAAGAATACAGCAGACAACAGGTCTCCACAATCCGGAACTAACCGAATAGAATTGCACTCAGATGCAACCTTACTCTCATGAAACTTTCCATCCAAACCAATAAAATCCTCTAAATACTTTGCTACCATTTTTTGTTTCCTCCTTTAAAATAAAAATATAAAAAGAAGAAGCCCGTGAAGGCCCCTCCTATTTTTTGTGATGCTTTTTCCAAATGTGTCTGATAATAACATAAATTATTAAACCAGCTACTATAACATCTCCGAAAGACAGCAGTAATGAAATACCTCCTGCTAAAAGCAGTAATACTCCAACTACTATCACTCCTAATAAAATAGCTCCTAAAATCAATAATGTAATCATCATACATTCCTCCTTTCATCTCATTATAGCACATGAGATTTATGCGAGGCGCTCGAGTTCTTCCATGACAAGGTTAATACCTTCAACTTTACCGGCTAAGTGTTCAGTCTCGACAAGAATTTTTAATCCTTCTTCCGAACTCTTATCTGGCAATGCTGCCATTTTTACATTCAATTCTTTTGCTCGATTCAATGCTTTCTCCATTTCCATGTTTACGAAATCATACAACAGGACTGTCTTGTCACGTTCAATAATGTCTTTTACTTTCATTTTGACTCCTTTCTGCGAAAAGCTTAAAGGCCATGTTTCCATAGCCCTTATGCTTTAATCCTCCTTATCATTTTTCTTAGTTTTCTTCTTGAATGGAAGTTTAATAATTCCTAACCACATGAGTTCTCCAACTGTGATCACCATCGAAATCAATGATCCGATAAGTGTCATTTTGAACCATCCTCCGTAAGTAATTGGTTTACTAAATAATCCTTTCATTATAATTACCTCCTTATGATAATAGTTTATTTCTCATTATAATATATGAGATTTTTGCGAGAAAAAGAAAGAGCCAATGTTTCCATTAGCCCATCCTAGTTAAAATAGCAAAGCTCCTAATCCAAGCCCAATTCCTACCAGTGCAATTACCGGTCCCAGAATTGCCAATGTAATAAATACCTTTACTATGTTTGCTAAGAATTCTTTCATTTTAGCTCCTCCTTTCTTCCTATTATAGGAGAAGAATTTATTGCGAAAGAATAGAGGACCTGAATTAGTCCTCATCCTCACTCTTAATGACTTTCATTTTTCCTTTCTGCACAAGTCTTTTTAAATCCTTATCCGTATACCCGAGTGCTCTAAGAGCATTTTCAGCCTTGGCTATTTCCTCTTCTACTTTGGCAGTTTCTTTTTGCCTTTCGATAAGGATCTTGTCAAGTCTTTCATTCTCCTCTCTTAACATCTCCAGTATGGGATCTGATTTCTTCTTTGTGCGTATAAAAAATCTAAACATACTAATCACCTCCTATAAAGAGATATGAATTTCTTGCGAAAAGGAAACGGGCTTTGAATCGCCCGCGTCCCTAGACCTATTTAGTTTTCTTCTTTGATTTTCTAGAATCATACCACATCTGCAGTTGGCCATACTCCCATACGCATGCACCATATCCAACTATGCTAAGTGCTAATCCGATATAGAGACCTACATTGTAGATCATCCAGAATCCGATTATCATTAGTAATGTTGGTGCACATACAAAGCTCAAAGCTGCCAACAGTGCAAATGCTCGTTCAATCTTTCTTTTCATATTAGTTACCTCCTAAATATAATCTTCATTATAACCCATGAATATATCGCGAAAAGAAAGAGGCCTTGATTAAGCCTCATCCTCGTCATCATAACTAAACCCTATTGCTACTAAATATGCAATAATTCCGCATCCAAATGATGCTATTGGATTCATGATTCCTGTCATAGTCAATACTGCAATTACAAGTACTGCTACTGGGAATATCATAATTAACCATCTTCCATCTTTGAATGTATCTAATAATTTTTTCATATCTATGTACCTCCATAATTTTGTTTAGTATAGTTCTCATTATATTGTATGGGAATTTTGCGAGGTAAAAGAAAGAGGCCTTGATAGCCTCAATCATCGTAGTGATATACCCATCTATAAACTCTAATGAGTAATGCTATTGGGAATAACACAATTCTTATGGGTGTATATACGAATTTATTTATCCTGTTCCGTTTCCGGACCCAATCCTTATATTCATCCGATTTCATCCATTCCGAATATGTTTGTGTCATAATAGTTACCTCCTTAAATATAATGGTTTATCTCTCATTACAGTGTATGTATTTTTAGCGAAAAGAAAGAGGCCATGAATCAGGCCTCCTCAGATCGTCTCAGTATTTGCTCTAAAATATCAACGCATTCCTGTCTGCATATCTTGTCTGCTTTTATTGCTGTAACATTCGTTCCGTCATTCTCAAGTCTATCCATGTTTTCTTCATAAAACTTGATAATACCGTTGTTAAGCCATATTTCAGCCTTAATATCAGATACAAGTTGCTCGTATTTGCGTTTGTATTTTGATCCAAACATACTAATCACCTCCTATAAAGTCCCATGAATATATTGCGAAAAGAAAGAGACCCTGAATCAGGCCTCTACTCTTTGATCATCAATAATTTTGAAGTATTCAATTTTAATGTCCGGATAGCATTCCGTTATATACTTTCTTATTTGGATATATGTTCCATAGGACATCTTGCAATTTAATACCCATTCTCCATTGGTGAATAATACATCTGTCGATTGTATTTTACCTTCAGTGTATCCGCACCAATCAAGTATTCCTGATATTCGTCCCAAGATATAGTCGTTAACATCATTCTCTTTGATTATAATTTGATATAACATTTTATCCATTATAAAATCCTCCTTAAATATAATTATTTAGTTCTCATTATACTCGGTGAAAATTTAGCGAAAAAGAAACACTCCATGAATATCCAGCGATAATGTAACGTCCCTAGACCCTCGCATAGAAAGTCTAGAGACATATATGCATACTACTGCCTTTTTGCCGAAGCAGCTTTGCGTTTGTTATGCTGGCTGGTGCTAATACCAAGCAGAGCACCAAGAAAAGTATCTACTGCAGTAATAGTTCCTACGACCTGGTCTCCATACGGAAGACCCCAGATGGTAGCAAGTGTAAAATACAGAGTACCAATCGCTGGTAAGGCAATCAATGCAATCCATTTAAGAATATCATACTGTTTATTTGTTAACTTCATTTTGACTTTCTCCTTCCGATATTGGTGGTACGGTAAATATTTTGAGTCGGTTGACTCCCTCCATAACCCTCTTTGCTGAGCCATTTCCGCCTAGTGCTTTGTACGGTTCGTAAAGATAGTCGCTCAGATTCTCATATTCATCTTTGGTGATCCATCCGCGTTCGATGTATGTCATTCCTAACGCTACAATGCGGTCATGGGCCAGTCCAATGAGCATCTGACTTTGTAACGATTTTTTGTCATCTTTTTTCTGGAGCCAAGCCCAGAATCCCGAGGATGCAATAACCGAGCACAACACAGTAATAATTATCGATACGATGCTTTCCATAATTTCCTCCTTATGCGATTACTCTATCAAGTTCATAAGGAATAAACATCCATGCGTCATTACCTAATACAGAATAAGCTATTGAAAATATCTTAGTTCCATAATCGGCTATAAAGTTGCAGACCCATTCTTCAGCCCATATCCAATATTCTGGCTTTACAACCTTATGAATATCGTCTAGCAAACTGTAACTAACAAGAGCACAATGACCTAGCTCATGGATAAGAACCTTCATAAGGAGTGCACCAGATAAGCTCCTCGACATGAATATAGTTGCAAGGTTTGGGTCTGTGGTGGCTAATGTCATTTTTCCAGTCCTATCCATAAGCATTTGGGTTATTGGCAATATTAGGATTCTCCTTTAGAATCTTCATCGCCATTTGCTGAATGCATTGACTTATCATTCTTTTTGTCCTCCTTGAATCGCGACTTATTTTGATGATTTTGCCTCTTGAGCATGTTTTCTATCCTGTCAAGTTGAGCTTTTAATTCTCCGGTGCTATCGCCATTTTGACACTCTGATTGAGCCTGCTCATTCGAACTTGGAGAATAGATAAGACTTTGCAGAACACCATTACTGTTCCACTGTTTGGCAATAATGCTCTTACAATCTTCTGTCATAAACAGGCAAATGCTACCATCCATCGGTATTTCTGCAGGTACAATGTCCTGTTCTGAAGTTACAATCCTTCCTCTGATTGGAATAATTGGTTGTTGGTTCGCCATTGCATTTGACAGATTAGGCTGTCCTACGGCCCGGTTGTTCATAACTTGGGGATTATGATTTAACCTTGGTCCTCCATTCCAATTTGGTTGGTCTACAGGACCCATAGGCTGTCGCATTCCCTGGGTATTGATATTTGGTGTATAATCCATAGCAAAACAGCTCCTTTCTTATTTTGATTGAAATGTTCTTATCCATAGACACAAACGAGTAAAAGTCTAGGGATATTATTAAATTTTCTTTTAACGTCGCTTGGACGATAAAAAATTACTGCAATGGAATCACCTCCCTAAACCATTTTGATTTATGCTAAAGACTCACTAGTAGCCTCTAATTCTGAGCCGTCAGTTGTAATAACTGGGTCATTCTTGTAAGCCCTGATGGTAACATCATTGGATAATCCATCATGGATCTCAATAACGTTATCCAGTTTGAACCCATCGAATGTAGTGACATTTCCATTGTCGTCTGTGATCTCCATATGAGAGATATTGTCGGCATTGCGGGCCGTAGAAGCGATTCTGTCAAACACTGCTGGGGATTCATATGTTGAAGTAATGTTCAGATAAGTTCTACCTGACTGATTCTGAGCATACTCTCTTGTAAATTTTCGAATATCAACAGTCGTTCCATTTCCAAATTTAAGTTTCATTTTGATCCTCCTTACTTAATTCTTTAAGCATATTAAGTTCTTCTTCTCCGATAATAGGAATGGCCCATTCATCCGGACAGTATATTTTGAATCTCCGTTTCCAATGTTTCTTACGATACCACTTGTTCCAGAAGTATGCGTTAGCAAGAGATCTGGTCTTGTGCATATCGCAAATATAAGTACAACGAGAATCTGGAGTTCCATTTTCTTGGTAGTTGTACGCAGAGCACCAACTGCAACCCTCGGCAATAGGGCAATAGAAACATTCATCACTAGACTCTGTCCTTCTGTCGATTTTATTTAAGCACTCGACGCACTGCTTATCACACTTTCTCTGTGCAATTCCAAAATTGACGTGGCCAATTCTAAGAGGCTTTCGGGATGTACCTAGACTGCTTTCCATATATCTGATGCATGGGTAAAGCCATCCATCGGGGTCCATTGCTAACATGAAGCCAGTTCCTCCGCACCAGTTTTCAAGATCTGTTTCTTCCTTTGGTTTGAAGAAGTCATTCTCGAATAATGCCATGAAATGGTCATCAGCTAAGTCATTTTCAAGCCAATAATCGGCTAACATTTTGAGCTGCTCATAATAGATTTTCGCGTGCTCCAATGTCCATCCTTTTTCATAAACGACATTCGCATTGATATCTTTGTATCCAAGTTCTACCATATGCTTAATCGCCGAGAATAGATGCTGCACATTACCTGGCGCTATGGTGATCTTAGAGCCCATATAGTATCCCCTTGATATCCAATCACGAGCTCCAGCTACTGCCACATCATAAGACCCAGTACCATCTGGAAAGACTCTACAAGCATCATGCAGAGCCTTATTTCCATCGATGGTAATTGAGAAAGAGAGATTATGCCGCCATTTGTTCAGGAACTTCTGAACCTTAGGCTCAAAATATAATACACCATTTGAGCAAATCGAAATACAGAATTTTGTTGCCCATGGATGCATCAACTCGATAGCTTTATCATAGAAATACGTGCAAATCTGATCAATAAGATCCACGCATAAGAAAGGCTCTCCGCCAATAAACTCAATGATAATACCAGGTGATGTAGAGGCGTCGATGTAGTTACCGAGGCGTTCATCACCGGTAAGAAGCATATCAATAAGTTTCTTTGCATCTTCGAACTTCATTTTTCTCTTGCCTTTGTTTATCTGGTAACAGTAGGTACAGCACAAGTTACACTCGTCTGTTACTTGAAAGGTCACGGTACGAGATAAAGTTCTTCTGTCAGATGCGTTATTTGTAATAATTGTCTCAGGATACAACCTTCCGATCATATCCTGAAACTGCTCGAACTTCTTCATAGACTTAGCCCTCTAATACGGTAATGTGTACGAGGTGCTCTGAAAAGTCTGTTACTGCCCATCTGAATTTAACATCTTTTCCTTCATGCTCCAGAACACGAGGCTGTAAAGACTTTTCTAACTCGGCTTTAGCAACGTCGTAGGAACACTCAGCCTCTTCAAGCAGTTTGTGGTAATGCTTAAATGGTACTGAGTCCAGCACTGAAGCATCCGTATCATCTTTCGCCGACTCAAGCATATGAGCTACAACGTCTTTTCTAGTCATAACCTCGTATGCAAGTCTCTGTAAATAGTCAGCTGTTTCCTTGTTAAGTTCTAATGTAAAGTTTTTCATATTAGTTAACTCCTTTTCTTTTAATAGTTTTATATTCCTGTTATTTTGAATGGTATTCTAATTACCTTTGACCCCTTAAATATTGAACCAACTTCAGGATAATTTTTAGTAGTGTTATATTTATACCAAATTAAGTTGAACCTAGTGCATTTTTTATTTGCTTGTGTGGTCTCGTTCGGTGATACCATTATTTGGTATCCTTGACCGGCGTTAATGACAAGACCGCTAGCATTCTCACTTGTTGCAGGCCAATAATTATCTGATGATCCATAATGGTTTGGATTATATGTTATGTTCGAATCATTAAGCATTACGAATAGAGGTATTGGCAATTTATAGCCTAACTGTTTGAATATGGTATTGTCAACTACTGTAAGTCCATTGGATAAATCAAACAATATTTCGCTATTCTTTTTATCGTAACGTATTGATATTCCAAGATCTTTAAGCTCATAATTAGAATTATTAGCATAACCGCCACCTGGAAGCACTTTGTTCCACAATGCTTTAGAGTATATCGGTAGCATCATTCCATTGGCAATCAGATCTACTATTGGGTCCTCAACTCCACCTTGGACTACAGCTCCAAATGCTTGAGCTTGGCATGTACCAGTACAAGTTGCTGAACAGGTAGTAGCGCATGCATTCTTACATTGTCCGCTACATTCATTACTACAACCATCACATCCCGAACCACAACCAGAACAACCGCTACATCCTCCAGAACAACCGCTACATCCTCCAGAACAACCAGAACAGCCTTGACATCCTGTTGTACATGCTGATTCACATGATCCTTCGCACCCACTACAATTACTAAAGCAACCAGCGTCACAAGACCCATCACAGCCAGCATAGCACCCATCGCAATTGCCTCCGCATCCACTTGATCCAGAACATCCTCCACAAGATGAACATGAAGAACACGAACTAGCACAGCCAGTGCAACTATAGCATGTGGCACAAGCCGAACCTTTTCCTTTCGATGAACACGAACTAGAACAAGATCCTCCGCATCCGGCGCATCCTGAGCATCCTTCACATGATCCCGAGCACCCACTGCACCCACTGCACGATTTCCCACACCCTTCACAAGATCCAGAACATCCTCCTTGGCATCCACTGCTACACCCTATGCAACCAGAGCAAGAATTACACCCGCCGCAATTTCCACTACATCCACCACAACCACTAGAGCCACTACCTCCAGATCCACCAGATCCAGTACAACCACCAGAGCAACTACTACAACCACTACATGTATTACCACACGTCCCTACACATAGTCCAGAGCATGCTCCACGACATGAAGAGGTAGCTCCATCGATTGGCTCTTTAGACAATGAGTCAGTGTAAGATAGTAACTCGTTGTTGAACGATGACGGAATCTTAGATCCTGTCTTAAGATCGGCAGTATTCAAATTGCCATGGTCCTTAATGTTCAACAAAGGCTCGATTACTTTTTTGCCTTGGTCAGCAGTAACTTTAGTTCCAGATGTAGGAGTTGTGGAGAAGTCATACGATGCAGATGCGAACCCAGTCATAGAACCATTGTATGCTCTACGCTGCATTTCTGTTTTTACCTTGGCTTTTAGAGAGTTTACCTCTGCCGCGGTAAGAAAATTAGGCATTATCTTCAACCTCCTTTTCAAAAGATTTATCTGATTTTTCCTCCAGGGGATTTTTTACATTTCGTTTTTCTTTATCTTTTGCAAAACGATCAAATCCCGATAAATACATTATATATTACCCCCATTTTGAATTATCCCCACGTAGCTGCCAATGGTACCCAAGCAGATCCATTGTAAAATCTAGCTACACCTGAATTGTCAATCCATAGAAGCTTTGTATTAGATGGGGCTGAAGCGCCGTAATGATATCCTCCAGGATCATCCGATCCAACTGGGTACCAACCTGGACCGCCAAAAGATCCACCGTATGGAATATAAACATGCATCATTTTACTATTAGGGTTATAGACTAACTGGCCGACATATGGAGAAGATGGAAAACTGCCATTCTCACCAATATAAAGCTCATTAGTGACATACCAATATTTCCCAGTATAAACGTATAAAACATTCGTTTCGTTTGGATTCACCCACAAATCTCCAGGCTTAGGATTGGTTGGTTTAGTTGCTCCATAGCTAACGCCTCCAGACTCTGCTGATTTCTTGATTGACTCTAACAGATATTTACCATTTGGAGCATCTGCGTGGAATGATTGAACATTACCTGGCGAGATTATATGAGTAACCGAATCGAATGCTTTTAGATCAAAATTAGGGAACTCGGTGTCCTTAGTAATCTTCGTGGTTGAGGATTGGTATGGGACTATATCAGTGGAAGTTTCTCCTTCTTCTAATTGAACTTTGATTTGGCAATCGGTTACAGTTGTTCCTTTTAAAATGCTCACACCCATACTATCAAGTGCACCTTCGACCCTTGTAAAGGTGAATGTTTTCGATTCTGTATTATCATTTGCAGTGACGGAAGCAATATCAGTAACGACATCACTCATAACGTTAATTAGAAATACTCGTGCTTTTCCATTTTTTACGCTTGCAGTCATGGTATACTTATTGCCAACTGTTAGACAAGGAACAAGAATTGTTCTGAATAATGCGAAAGTCGCATCAGCCGAAGCATCTGCTGTTCCGGATGCATGTATTACTCCTTTTGAATCTACCGTGAAAGTTATTCCATTTGTAGTATACGAAGAACCATGAAAATATGGATATTGAATCAGATTCTTTCCGATCGTCTTAATATCATATCCGGAATATGGGACGAAATCGTCTATTGTAGCTTCTAGATCAGTTGTAACCATTGGTTTAAATGTAAGATTTGTCACTGTTGTTCCATTATTAATATATAACCGATAATTTAAATAAGGATAAGTATCGTCTATAATTACCCCATTTCCAATATCAGATGCTACAGCTTTCAATTCTGAATTTAATTCGGAACTATTATAATAACAAACGTCAATTCGGTAAGTGTCTTGGCTTCCATTTATAGGACAACCTAGCATCTTACATCCCCCAACAGTATTTTCAAATGGGACCGATTGCGAGCTATTACCTTGTAAATAAAACACATAGTTTCCACGTGCAGTGCCATTCAGTTTCAGCGTACCATCATCGATTTTAGTCATTTTTATCCCATAACCACTATGCGCTGCTAATGGTGGTTTTAATAAATTCCTCATAGCATTACCTATCATTAACGGGGCTTCGACAGTACCAAGAAGATCTTTTTTCGTTGACTCAATTAGCGACACTTTCTCATTACCTAGCTTTTCTGTTTCCAGAGTAAGTTTAGCACCAATGTCGCCTTCGAGTTTGTTTTTCATATTCTCAAACCACTTATCGAACTCGGCCTGAGATGATTTTTCCCACTGCTGGAATGTTGACCAGTTAGCATCGTAAGCGGCTTTAATCGTAGCAAACCACTGGTCATAGCCGTTCTTAATGCTGTCATACCATTTCTGATAATCCGATTTTGAAGTTGCTTCCCAATCGGTAATCTCTTTCTTAGCTGCCGTAAGCCAAGCTTGATAATCTTGTTTCTCGCCATTCATCCAGGTATTGAAGTTTGCAGTATTCTCTTCTACGAACCTGTTCAAGATATCTTTCCACTGAGGAATAAGCTGTTCAATGCTGATCACCTCAAGGATACCTGTAACAAATGGACACACACTCGTCCCTACACAGTTCTCAATATCTGCCTGTCTAATGGACGTAACCTCTTTGCCAACCTTAACGTAAGCCAACGGATACTGATGAACTTCCTTAGTATTTGTCAGTGCTGGCTTGGTGGGTGTAGAAGATGGTGTTCCTTTAATTAGTTTAATACTGTTTGCTCTTACGGCCTCGACAGAGTTGATCTCCAAAACAATTGCGTCAATTCGGTCCATAAGAATCTCTGACGGCGGAATAGTCACTGGATAAAGTGCGTCATTGTAACTCCAAGTATGATTAAACCATGCTCGTCCAGTTCCAACTGTTACGTTCATCTGGTTGCTTTGCTTAACGACCATACAGTCGCCAATAGATGCAAAAATTCCATCTCGAATTAATCCATCAAATAATCTTGAAATGTCGGTAGCATCATATAATCTATCATGATCTACGGAATTAAAAAATCCAGATGCAAAACTCATATTTTTCCTCCTTTATCTTATTTTTTAAGAGCCGACTGGTATTCTGTTATCATCGGCGCTTACAAAGTCTGTAAAAGTAGGGTATGAAGTTTCCCCACTAGAATCTTGGGACATGATAAATTCCGACACGGTCGACGTCCCTTTAATACCATAGTCGTTTTCTATCTGTACTATATCCCCCATTTTGAAATCTCGTCCATACACAAACATAGTATGAGGATCAACATCTCCATCCATAGATATGGTATGGGGTTTCTCGGCTAGAGCCTCTTTACCCTTTTGTGCAACCACTTTCTGTCGTTCGGCATCACTCATTTTATGATCCTCATCCTCAGAAGTAATTGACCCAGCGTCAACATATATCTCACATCTATGCATTCCGCTTAATTGTTCCTGGGATTCTCCGTCCCTAGTTACCTCTTTAGTAATCTTCAACGGATTGCCAGATAACGTTTGTGTATCTCCATCTTCACCAACAGTTAATGCGACGTTTGCATAGTCTTCCTTACTGTCCAGATAAGATGTGTTATTTAAGTTTTCAAATGAAGGACTGAATACAACATACGGAGTTAATTGCTGCTCATAAGATCTATCAATACCTTTGTACAGCTCAAACTCGAATTGTTTATTTTCATTCAATGTAATTTTAAACCCAATTTGTTTCTCGACACAAAGTGAGTTTATTGCCTCGTATAGGTTTTCATGCTGCTCATACTTAGCATCAATAGTCAAGGATGTTATTCTACTGTCTGTACTTTTCTTGAATACAAAGTTAGAAATCTTCCTTTCTGATTTTGACGGTGCTATAATAGCATCATTTATAAGCTTTTGTATTCCATCTTGGAAATTGCCACTCAGGGTAGTATTGTCCCAGATTATTCTGCGCTTTAATAAGCTCTCAAGGGAATAACCTATTACTTTAATTGTAGGCCCTTCTGTGGCATTTGTTTCCAGAAGCATTCCCTGAATAATCATCATGTGAACTGAACTATCATTTTGAAGATAGTAGTCGTTGACTAGATAAGGGAATACCCCATCCATATCCAAAGTGAGGTATAGTTCAAAGTCTCCATTCTCTTGATATCTATCAGTCCAAATGAAGGACTTGAACCTGTCAATGATGGCTACTTTTTCAAACCGTGAGTTTAATATTGTAGCTTCCATTATTTACCTCCTTAAATCATACTCCTTCATAGATTGTATCATTTTCAATCTTGAACTGTATACTCATTGCGCCTTCTGTAGCATTGTAAATGAAGATGTTATCTCCTTTCGACAGCTGGAACCAACTAGATCCTTTGCCTAGACAGTTTAGAATGTTTGTTGTTAATCCGGCTCTCAACAATGTAACTGACTTTTCTCCTCGCTTAGTGTTAATGATAATATCATCTCCAGCACCATATGCTTGTCCAGTTAAGGTCTGTATAAAGTCAGTATTTATCCTCATAACTTCACGAGTTCTAGCATTATAGATTACGATATCTTTTACCGTATCTAATGCATGAATCGTTATTATTATGCCAACCGAAGCATCTCCTTTGTATGTTACTATATTCTCGTACATATGCACAATATCGCCGAAGTTTATGAGCTTTTCAGTTAACGAGTTGTTTTCAAATGGAAATTCAAATTTAGGATTGACGCCACTAAATAATGTAAGCGTCTTTCCATTAGTTGCATAAAAGTATGGATCTGGACAAATTACGGAAATCTGAGTTGCTTCGTGTTCCTGGAATATTGCAGGTTCATTTGACTCGACGTAACCGAAAGCGTCAAGAGATCTCTGATCCGTTACGAATGTCAACGTGACGTATCTCTTGATAGGGAAATACTTATATGTAGTATGCCTAATAGTTTCGATGTCTGTTCCGAATCTAAAGTCCAGATCCATAACAATGTTTCTAGTTTCAAGCTTAGCACTATTGTATAATGCTCCGTCGCCGGTCGCTATCTCACTAGTATTGATCGTGGCCTTTACAGGCCCTAATCCGTCGATGTTTGTTATAGCTAGACCCGAAACCTCAGGCCTAGCTAATTCCATTTCTAGGGATTCCCCTAAATAATTAGTAACAATTACTTTCTTTATCATTTAAGAGCCCCCTTTAACTGACTAAACTGATTCTTTGTCTGTCGATATATCTCTGTATTAGATAATGCAACAGGGGAATTGTTTGTCTGATTGAATGTGTAGTTATTAGTTACATTGGTACTAGATCCTCTTAGAGTGCGACCAGTTTTACCCCTTCCGCCGTTCTGCAATGCCGCTAAGGCTTTGCTAAGACCGCTACCTTTGCCAAACACACTTCCGGCTATTCCACTAGCTATAGAAACTGCCAAACCAGCGCTAGTTCCAGCTGCAGAAGATCCTGTTGCTGTTGCCACTGTACCGGATACTATACTTGAAAGATTTGACGTATTTACATTAGCAGATAACGTAGGCATTCTTATATTCGATAATACAGCGTTTACGGCATCTACTAAAGCTTGAGCAGCACTTACAGCTGAAGGTATTGCACCTTTTATTCCGTTAGCGAATGAATTACCGAGTGAAGTTCCTTTTGATCCGGCTTTTCCACTGCCTTTTCCAAATTCAGACAACGCTTTATTGACTACAGCTTTACAAGAGGCTTCTACAGTTGACAATACTGATGAAGATGAAAGTCCGATAGCAAATCGCGTACCCATAGATTCTCCAGCAGATTTAAAAGCTTTCTTGAAGTTTGCCTCTACGTAATTCGTGAAAGTAGAGCAAGCGTTCTTAGCAGATTTCTTTGCTGACTTTGCAACGCTGTCTGCAGTAGAGTCAATTCCAGCTTTAAATTGTCCTCCAGCTTTCTTGCCAGAGGACTTAAATGACGTATTTGTGTTAAGTGCTTCGTCAAATGACTTAGCAACTGCATTAACTGTCTTTGTCGCTGCAGATCCTTTGAGATTTCTAGATGATCCTTTCTTAGAAGAGGTGGCTTTACCGGTAGCAGCATCAATCATTCCTTGATACATAGAATTGACAGCTCCTAAACCTGCTTCTTTGTATGAGTCTGATACGGTTTTTGCTACTTCCTCGTTTATTGACAACTTTTCAACATACAAATCATTCATTTCTTTTCTTTCAGCAGGTGTCATGCTATAATATACATCAACAAGATCAGCTGCACTCATCCCCTGATCAACTAATTCTTTTAATAATCTTGGATCTAGGGACTTAGCAAGATCAACGATTTCGGTTTCCCATTTTTTTACAGCTTCAACGTTGTCTTTGGCTTGCTGTTTTACAGAGTTCTTTGTCATTTGCATTTTTTCGGCAAACAGATTATTTATTTCTGTAATTTGTTCGCTTGTTGCAAGTTTAAATCCTTCAATGTAAGGAATTGCTTGCGTCCCTAGGCTCTTAAGATAATCCAACAGTCCATCTGCAAATTTCATGTTCTTAAGCTGCTCAAGGCCTTCGATAACTCTCTTTTCGGCATTAACCTGAGACCACATACGGTCTATGATGGTATCGTTGCCAAGATCATTAACGACTTCTTCATATCTGGTAAAGTAATCCGTAGAACTTGAAATATCAAAGTTTGCGAATGATGTAAAACTGTCAAGGCTGCTCTTTACAGATTCTGCCATAGACTTAGCAGTATCTTCGATTTTCTTCTTCGCATCATCCCAATCATTATTAATTTTCTTGAGATTCTTCTCCATTTCTTTGGCTGCTTCTGAAACAGCATTAGGGATTTCTTTTACGTCCTTCTTAACCTCTTTCGCAGTTTTCTTTACATTCTTCTTAGCTGCCTCTTTTTCCTTCTTTAAAGCAAACGACTTGATAATATCATTGGCTCCAGATTTTTGAAGTTTAAGATTCTTAACGTATACATTGTTTATTTCTTTACGCTCTTCGTCTGAAAACGTAAGCATCTCTAATACTTTACTAAGATTTCCAGGACCTTCGTCAACCAATTCCTGAACAAGGCGAATATCCCAACCTTGATTGAGCATCTTCTTTATGGAATTCTTCCATTTAACAGCATCTTGATAGGTTTTCTTATAAGAAGCAATAATGTCTTCTTTGCTCTGTTTACTGGCTTCTGCATAAGCTGCGTTCGCTCTATCGATTTCTTCTTTCGAAGCATTAGCGAATAGCTTAATGTACGCATAACCAGACTCACCCATACCTTTAAGAGTGTCGATAAGTCCCTTGCTAAGTCCCTTTTTTGCCGCCTGTGCAAGGTTATCTTTCATTTCCTGATAACCTTCAACCTGACTTTCCATGTTCTTAAGAACAGTACTCATTTCGTCGTCCATAGAATCAGAGAACTCTGAGAATATATTTCTAGAGTTATCGAATGCAATATTCGTAAACTTAGTATATTCTTTTATTGAATTAATGATGTTGTTTCTATATTCTTTGAACGTTGAGTTAATGTTAGATTGTATGCTTTTCTGATCTTCTTTCAGCTGTTTTACAGCATTTTTGATTGCTGTGTTATTTTCCTTAATGGCTGAATTAAGATTCTTTTTATTAAGCTTCTTACCTGATGCGCTAAGGCCCTTTTTCAAACGATCCTGTGTTTTAAGAAGCTTCTTCAAAGCTGCTTCGTGCTGTTTAACGGACTTTGTATCTTCTTTATACTGATCTGATTCCTTATACAAGGCAATAGCAAAATTCTTGATAGTTTTTTCGGCAGTTTTAGTAGCTTTACTAAGTGTCTTAAGCTTAGGTGTTGTCTTAAGCAGCTCTTTTCCTAAACTCTTAGAAATTTTAGTAATCGTCTCATACGGAGTTTTATTGAATGAGCTTACAGCCTTATCGAAAGTCTTTCCAAACTGATAAGCGACCTTAATGATTTTGGTCATCTTTATCTTTGCTTTCTTACTATTCTTTTTAGACTTACTTGCGATCTTCTTAGAAGTTGCATCGTATGCGCTAGTTACGCCAGCTCCAGTTTTGTTAGCATTTTTGATAATATCTTTTGTCGTTTTATCCATTTGATCAGAGAATGTACTGTTACCGGAATTAAGAATACCATTTACAGTGTTCATGATCTTGTCGACATCAGAATTTCCAACTGATTTATTAATCGATTTCTTTATCCCCTTAACGTATCCGCTAACTGCTTTTTCTGCTTTCTTAGCGCCATCCTTTATACCTTTTCCTGCGCCTAGCAAAGCCCCTCTTCCAGCGTCGATACCTGCAAGTTCAATGTCTCCAGCTGTTGATTTAACACCTTTAACAAGACCTTCTCCAGCGTAAACACCAACTTTATTGGTTTTCTTGGAAGGTGAATGCTCGTCAAGGGATTTCTTGCTCTTCATGCCCTTAAGTAATTGATTTCCTAAGGAAACTCCAGTAGAGTATACATCTGAACTCTTGTTCTTCGCCCCGCTCATAAATCCTATAGCCGCGTTAGCTCCAGCTGTACTAAAATCTTTAGAATTAGATCTCATGCCGCTAGCAAGATTCTTGGCCAGTGATGAACCAGCATCTTTGAATTTTGAATTATAATCCTTGAATGTGCTATTAGCGGTACTAAGAGCGCTATTTACCACTGAATTAAATCCATCGGTAGTATCTGTATCCGATTTAAATGCATCAGTGACGTATTTCAAGAACTTCTTAGCTACGCTTGATGACGGAGACTTCATATCTTCGCTGTTATTTTTCATTCCAGTGGAAATCCACCCAACAACCTTAGAGCCAACCTTTTCAAAGTCCCCCGATTTTGATTCAAATCCATTCTGTACGGATTTTAGAGAAGTCTTACCCAAAGCCTTAAATGCTTTGTTCATATCCTTGACTTTCTTGTCCAGTCCACCCTTAACACCGTTCAGAGAATTGATGAAATCGGACAATTGCTTAGCGATAGTTCCTGCGTTAGATGTATCAGCTCCTTTTATTGTAGTTGAAAAGCTGACAAAACTCTCACCAAATGATACAAGGTTCTTTCCGAACTTCTTTAAGCTCTCCTTGTTTCCACCAAAGAGTATGCTTTTAGCAGATGTCGCTTCTGGAAGGTCATCGTTCAACTTCGCAACAGATGTAGCAGCAGCCGATGTAGCTGTTATAGTTGAGGTATCGATTCCGGATACTGTTTTAGAGTATTTAGCAAATGATTTACCAAATGAGACCATACTCTTACCGAAAGTCCCTAAGTCCTGAGAACCTCCGACAAACCATTCTTTCATGCCATCCAAACTCGGTATTGTTCCAGCTAATTTTGTAATTGTCATTGCTGCTGATGACGTTGCCTTTATCGATTCAGTATCAACTTTAGATACAGTGTCAGAGTATTTAGCAAATGATTTACCAAATGAGACCATACTCTTACCGAAAGTTCCCAAATCTTCAGAGCCACCAACAAACCATTCTTTCATGCCGTCCAAACTAGGAATGGAGTTGGCAAATTCTGTTATTGTCATTGCGGCCGCAGATGTTGCTTTTACGGTTTCTGTATTAACGCCGGTCACTAGACTAGAATAAGTAGCAAATGCTGCTCCAAACGGTATAAGAGATAAACCGAATAAAGTTAAACTTTTAGATCCTGTTAATAGCTGTTTTAATCCACCAGCTTCAGGTATAGCATTTGCTAAATCAGTCAATGTTTGTGCCGCAGAAGATGTTCCTTTGATTACCCCAGGATTTATGTTAGCAACTTCCGTAGCATACATTGCAAATGCTGCTCCAAATGGTATAAGAGATAATCCAAAATCAGCGAGATCCTTTGTCCCGGCTAATAGCTGCGCTAATCCTCCAGATCTTGGTATGGCTTTTGCCAACTCGACTAGTGTTTTGGCCGCTACAGCAGTGCCCTTAACTGTTTCTGGATTGACATTTGCTACTTGATCGCCATATGCTTTCATACCAGCGCCAAGATACAGTAACTGATAAGCAAATTTCTTAATTGGATCTTGGCCAAGGTTAATAAATGTTGAGATAGCATTCACAATCTCAGCTCCAGCTATTTTGACAATGCATCCTGCTAGTACAGACATAGACGATCCTATCTCTGGTTTGACTTTACCCATCGTAGCCAAGAATGGCTGCAGTTTCTTTGCAAAGTCCGATAAGTTAGTAGCTATTTGCGGTAGTCCATCTGTGATTCCCTGGCCAACACCGGATATAATTCCGCCGACTAACTTTCCTAAACCTTCGCCTAGAAGTTCCATTATCTGAACTCCACCATTCATGAAATCCTGGAATCCAGGTATCTTATTAAGACCTCCTAGTACGGCTATAATTGCTGCGAGTCCAGCAACAAATATAGAGAAACTCTCTAATGCAGATACGGCTCCAGGAAATGGAATGGCTTGCAATATTAGCATAGATGCCGATACAGATAATAGAACCATACTTAATCCGGCTGACGCTGCTAACGATCGCTTCCAATCTAATTGAGCTAACAGCGCAATGACCCCAGTGATTTCCAAAAGAATTGCGCCAGCTAAAAGAACACTAGGCTGTACTTTTTCGACGCCAGAGAATCCTTTTAAACATAATGTAAATACACTTAAAAGCAATGATATTGCTGCTGATCCTGCTATAACTCCAGTTGGATCTAATTGAGCTAACAGCGCTATAACTCCAGCTATCTCTCCAACAACCAAGGCAGCCACTATTACTGACTTCTTAGCGTCGATTGACACATCACCGGCTTTTATCATGGCAGACATACATAATATTATAGAATCTACAGCTGCGGTCGCTCCTGCCATTTTCGATTGATCTAGACCAGATAATACGGCAATAGCTGCAGTCAATATCAATATAGATCCAGCAACCGTTACCATCATCACACCGGCTCTAGCGGCATATTGACCAGCTTTAGCTGAAGCTTTTATTAGAGTACCAATAGGAATCATTAAAGCTATCAGATCGGCTATACATTTTGCAGTCGTCTTAAGGTCGTACCTTTGAAGCTTTTCGAATGCTTTTAATAAAACATGCAGACTAACTGTAAAACTAAGGAGCAGAACACCTGCTTTTGCGGCATTTGGTCCAGCTTTAGCAGATGCTTTAAATAGCAGCATCATTGTTCCGAATACCACTGCAAATTGTTTCCATCCTTTTTTCATGGAACTAAAGTCCATTTTGGAAATTTTAGACATCGCTTTTGCTAATCCATATATAGCCGCTACTGAAGCCAATAATGTAATAGCTCCTCTAGTACCACCTAGAGCATTTGCTTTTCCAACTGCGATCATAAGTACTGATAATGATCCAACGGCTAATACCAATGCCCCAATTGTACTTCCGGCATCATCTATATAATACCCGGATAATTGTTTAAGGGCTTTAACCATAAGTAGCAACGAAGCTGCTAATGCTACAATTTGAAGAGCTCCAGCAGCTGCTAATTTGGAATCAGCGCCCATTGTATATTTAACTAATGCTCCAGAACATATAGTAATTACTCCAACTAAACCAGTAATTACTCCAATGTTAATAGCCATAGACTTGTTAATGGTCACATTTTGAAGTTTTTCTAATGCTATTGTCATTAGCAGAATGCTTCCAGCAATAGAAATGACCATTGCAGATACACCAGAAAATCCTTTTGCTAACTTTTCTGTAGAAATAGAACCAATTGTATAAGCAAATGCTGCTAATGCTGTTCCTAATATACCTATTAAAACAACTGCTCCTTCTACACGATCCTGAGGTAACACAGTAAGTAAAGCTATAGACCCAACCAATATAGCGATTGCTTTCGCGATCTTAATAACTATATCAGCTTTGATTGAGTCTTGCCAGGTTTTAAGTGTTAAAGCTCCCTGGTTCATAAGCTTAATAAAACTATTACCAATCGCTGCTGGCAAGGCAAATAAACCACCGAACCTGTCGGTAAGCACTGATAATAACTTGGAGAGATTATAAAGGGCCTTTACAGAAACCCCTCCTAACAATATGGTTAAGATGTTAGCTGTATTAACCTTTCCAGATTTATCTTCAACGAAAGAAAATACACCATTAAATGTATCAATCATCGTTTTCTTAAATCCGTCTGCCTGATCGGTCCAACCTTTAAAATATCCTGTTATCTTAGACCTAAGAGAATATAATTTCGAAGTAAAAGAATCTATCGAATCTCCTGCTCCACCAAAACTCTCTTTGGCAACCGCTCCTATTCCAAGGATGGTACTGAGTAAAGCTTTGAAATCTATATGCCCAACTTCTTTACAATGATCAATAAACTCATCAATCAGTTTTCCTGCATTTTCGCCAAAGTCTTTTATATCTGGCCACAGTGTTTTAACTATTAATTCATCTAACAGTTTTATTACTTCCTGCGTACCTTTCCAATTCCATATCGCTTTTGCGAAATACTCAATGTTTTTGATTGAAAACGCTATTGCTGATGATATCAGATTAACGCCTTTGGCCACTACATCAGATACCTTCGCAAACTTGTCAAATTGAACGATTCCATCACCGAGAACTGCAGTAAGATCAAGTACACTATTTACAGATACTCCCAATAATTTAGAAATAATCTGTAAAGAGATTTTAAGTCCTACGCCAAGAACATTTTTAACAATTTTTACAATTGTAAACAGACCCTTTAAAGTTCGATATAATTTATCGACTTTATCCCTAGACATTATCAGTTTCTTAGTAAAGACTTCGAATGCATCAGTTATACTCTTTATTTCTTTTGCATTCTTTTCTGGGAATATAGCCCTATAAGCAACTCTAAAGGTATCTAATATCCCTACCGCAGCTGCCATTACATTAACAAATGAACGCATTAAAGAATTTCGTCCACCCATTTTCTTCCAAGCATCTAGAGTAGCATTCTTAGCGGCAAATGTTTTTACGATGTAGTTACCGATTATATTGTCTAAGAATCCCCAAAGTTTTTTAGATTCTTCGAAGTTACCAAATATCGTTTCCCATGTATGTTCCCATCCAGAACCGATAGCTTCTTTCCAAGCTGCGAACATCTGCCCAGCATCTTTAAATTCTGAAGCCGCAGCATATGCTTTTTGACCAAGTTCTGTTGTTTCATCGGTATATTTGCTAAGCGTCTGAACAAGAACATCGGTAGTCATCCACTGATACTGAAGGTTATCATTCCAGTTCTTTGTAGCATTAAATGCGTCGGATGTAGCTCCTTTAGCATTCGTAGTTGTTGTATAATAGTCCTCGCCCTTTTTGACGACTGTACCTAGAGCAACGGCAGTATCAAGCAAGTTCTGTTTGAAATCCATTGTAGCCATATTCGCAACTTCGATTGATTTCCAGTCGATGAGTTTTACGTATCCAGCCGATAATGCCTGAGCAAAGTTATACATTGCGTGAGACGCCTGTTCTGCATTTGCACCAGAAATTGCTGCTTCGTTTGATACACCTTTGATTGCCGCAACTGCGTCTTTTAACCCAACACCAGCATTCGTAAATTTTCCAATATTTGCGGTCATGTCTGAGAACGAATAAATAGTTCTATCCGAGTACGTATTAAGTTCGTCAAGATACTTATTTACCGTAGACAAACTTTCTCCAGTGGACATAATAATTGTCTGAATAGAGTTCATCTTTAATTTATATTCGTTCCAACCATCGGACATACCATCAAAAGCTAAAGCCGATACTATTTTTTTGCCTGCGTCAACAGCTGCATTTGTAAGTCGATTCAACACACTCATAACTACGGTATCCATAGCTGAGAATTTGACTTGAACTGCTTCTACCGCTCTGCCCATTCCGTCCATGTTGAACTTTTTAGTCTCATTTTGAAATTTAGCAAGACTCTTTCCAGACTCACTAAAGTCGATGCTTTTCTTAAGAGCTTCTATAGATTTTTGACTTTGACGAATTTTTTTCTCGAATTGTCCATTCTCAAATTGCATTCGGACAACGTCGTCTTCAACAACTTTACCCATTATCCAGTGACCTCCTTCCAAGCATCTTTAGCTAGCCTATCAAATACCGGTTTTAAAGCCGGGTTAATATAGTCAACCCCCTGAACATATCCACCATTTCTAGTTCCATGTCCATATTGTAGAATAATAGCTATATTCACATGGTTCACTACATTAGAATTTTTAAACACTAAACTTATAGATCCGTTATCGCGCACTATTTCATAATACCACGATGCAGCTGTTACTCCGGTATCAACAGGAGTTGCAGCCTTGAGGGCGGCTACGCCTTCACGTCCGTACTTATTTAATATACCGACGTTAACGCCTTCCAAAAGCTTTTCGAAATAATTATCGAGCTTTTTAAAATTGCCCTCAAGTTTGCATCTGATCATATCGTTTCTCCTTTATTCCGCTAATGTAGAACGTTCTACAAATCCTGTATACTTTTTTCCCTTAATAGTTACCACGCACAGTAACCACACAGATTTTTTATACTTGCTGAAGTATCCATAGCATTCAACCTTTCTCCCAGATGGAATTTCAACCATGAGCTTTTTGTTCCATCCAGCGTCGATACGCATAGGAGTTTTCTTAGAAGTTTTATATAACCCCTTATAAAAATAGCTCGTATGTGCTGCATAACAAGTAGCAGTCGTTAGTCCACATGGCGTATTAATTACTGCATCTACTTCTTTCATAACGGCATCGACATCATAATGCTTTTCTTTAAGATTCGATTTGTAATCTTCGCCCCATTGACCAGCAATCACTTCTCTTGCTACTGTTTTAACTTCTTTACCGGAATGGCGATGAGTGCTAGTGCTAATCTTTGGCTGATCTGCATCGTATTTTGGTATGATAAATCCTCTTATGAATTTACCATTGATGCTGACCGTTCTCTTCTTAACAGAATTCTTATAGTTGCCTTCTGTTACGACAAAGTACCCTTCACTCTTGTTAACATAGGTAACCATTCCTACATGTTTTGGAGTTCCTTTGTTGTCTCCGACCCCATTGTCCTGCCAATCATAAAGACAAGCATCTCCAATTTTAGGAATGTAGTTATCATTCTCTTTCCAGCAACCCATTTTCTGTGCCCTTTTAATAAGATAATAACAGCTGCACTCAACTGGCATGATATCAGTATATTCAAGGGCAATTGCTACTGCAGACCAAGTTGTAGCGCACCACGCCATTCCAGGCTTCATAGTAACACCTCTTGGTTTCGTTTTCTGTTTGTTGTAAATATCAAGAATGGATTTATAAGATCCATCTTTTTCGTTTTTGCCAACCCAAGAATTAATAAGGTTAACAGCCGCTTTTCGTGTTCTGGCCATATTATCACCCCTTTGTATGTAATTCTTTTTTTCTTCGTTCATTTTCTTTCTTTTGCCATCTACGGATTTCTTCATTGGTCATTTTCTTAGGAGGATTTGTTTTTACCGCGTACAACTCTATGAGCATAAAAACGCGTCTAATATTCCATTTCTCACAGGGATCAAATGGTATTCTAGCCATAGCTAAGTAAGCATATATTAGCTCGCTTGTTAATGTCTCCGGTTTCCCTTTATCGTCATCACCAATTGTAAAAACCCTAGATGCTGTAGCTGGGTCATCGATATAGTCAATTATTTTTTTAAGTAAACTATCATCAAGTCGCTTAAAAAACTCAACCTTATCAAAAGACCCAACTATCATACAGTACATATAATCAAGAAACTCTTCGTCGGTTAGAGTTCCCTCATCCATAGATTTCAATAATGGTTTATGCCATACTTGCTCCCATTTTGAAATTGCTATTAGGGAATGCTCGAGCTTAATCTTAGTAGGTTTTACAACCTTCCCAAAAGTTTGAGTTTCTTGATCAAACGGCTCATATCCAGGAAGAATTAATTCGAGCATTATTATCTCCTTAGTTTGCTTCTTTCACAGCGTCATCTGTAGCAGCTACAGATCCTGCTACTTCTGCCATTGCTGCTGAAATCGCCTTTCTCTGAGCATCGCTTAATGTAGCATCGTCATAGACTCCAGATTCTGCTGCTTTCTTGATCTTGTCATTTACTTCGTCAGGCATGATATTAAGCAGAAACTCGGAAGCTTTTGCTTCATCCATACAAATTTCCATAAAGAACTTGTCATATGCTGCAGTAGCCTTGAACTCTGCCAGTGCTTCAGGAGTCTTTGTAAATGTACGGCCGTCAAGAGATTTGATTCCGTAAGATGCATCAATAATCTTCTCAAAAAGATTCATGATATCCGGCTGAGACTGTTTCTGCACCATAAGGCTCATATATGATGTTAAGCCCCCGTTAAGGCTTGTTTCCAATTTTAAAATTTCACTCTGAGTAAGATTGAAGTAGAAATCTTCAGATCTCTCATTTCCGTCAAAGTCCTTGTAATTAATAGTTTTGATAAACATAATTTAGTCTCCTTTCATTCTTAAAAATCCCAGTCTGCATATTTCAGCAGACTAGGAAAAACTTTATTCTGTTTTAAGTGTTACACCTGTAAGTAAGTATTCTTTTGTTTCTGTCGCGCCTTTGTTAGTTGCTTTAATCAAGATGGACTGCTTATTAGTGTCCTTGATCTTAAGAACTGCCTGATGATCAGACTGGAGAAGTTTAGATGGGCCAGATGTTCCATTTTTAACTTCAACCGTTAATGATTCAGGGAAACCACTCTTTGGAGCAATATCAAGAGCGATGTAATTACCACTCTGTTCGTCGACTTTACTGCTGAATCCAGTATAGCCCGTCACATAGTTAAGAGTACCAGAAATTACTCCAGTACTCTCATTTACCTTGATATTGGACTGAAGGTCAGCTGCCTTCTTGCCCAACAGGTCGTCTTCTCCTGTAATAGGAGTTGCAGAGACGTCCAGTGACGGGTCAGTTATTTTAAAAGTTTAATGATCTCATCTGGAAGAAGCAATTTAGCTTCTGTATCTTCTGTTCCATACAAAGCATCCTCGATCTTCTTCATCTTGGTAGCTTCGACCTTTGTAGAATCGATCTCGAGGTGCGCTGTTGGCTTAAAGCCATCAACTGTAACTGGTGTTGTTGAAAGCTCCCAGCTAAATGAAATTGCCTCTGGAGAATCATTTACTGACTGGAAACCTTTCTCTGATGGAGAAGCCTTAGCTCCGTAAATGATGTGAATCTTGTAACCATAATCATTGCTCTTGACATCGTTGCCAATCAACGTGCGATAAGAGAAACCAAATGTATCTCTATTCTGCTGACCAATAGTAACTCCATTGCTAATCTCAGCTGTTCCATTGCATCTTTCGAATGCTTCTGGATAAGTGTAAGCTTCAATTGTAGCTCCAAACTCCTCTGCTGACATAAGGCTAAGATACTTCATGTTATCAGCATATACAGCAGATGCTTCTGCTCCGGATGGAGATTCTGTAACTGCAGTGAGGCCGTTCCATGCAGAACCAGCGCCATATTCACCATCAACAACTGGATAAATAACGCCATGATCCACACCGGTCTCGTACTTACGTTCTCCGGTTTTGTCCCATGTTAATTTAGACATGTTTTTCCTCCTTTAAAATATAATTACAAAGACCGAATGATACAGTCCATCTGATAAGTAAGATCTGTTAAATCTTGCCGTGGGTATTTCCACTATCTTATCGACTAATGTGTTATCCGGGTCTTTAGTTACCACTTCTACTGAGTATTCTTTATCAATACTATAATTCTTGTTATCTGCCGATCGAATATTGTAATCATCGACAGAGTATATTACTGCCGGGTATTTGATGTTCTTTATAACTTTTTGCCCAGCACCGGATACATTGGAAGGTGGCTGGAAATATACATTGGCGCCCTTCCCAACAATATCTTTTAAATATCTATCGAAATCAAGTCTCGTCCTCATTCCAAAGCTCTCCCAATGTTATAATAAGTCTAGGGGACTGTGAAGCATCAACTTCTGTTGCCTTCCACTTAGCCCCCATAAACTCAACCCATCGCATATCAACGAAATGATCGCGTATATAGGCATCACCGATAACACTTATCTGATTAGAGATTGAAATGTTACTATTGATCTGCTGCGAATCCTGAAGACGTCTCGTATTACGAAGAATATCTCCTCGATAGATACGTTCCGTTATTTGCTCAGTCCAAACTGATTGAGCTACTTCTACTTGCTCAGCAAAGCCGATCTTGCCGTACCATCTATTCACGATCATTTCCTCCCATTTTGATTAGTTGCCGCTCTGACCAGCTACCTTACTAAGGTCTGCTGTTGCAATCTTTGTCTCGATAGCAATAGCTGATAATGGTTTAATCAGTGCTCCAGAGATACGTGTCTCGATAAGGTACTTCTGAGCGTTGTAGTCAATGTCGAAATCGTCGAACATATTGATAGCGCCGCCCTTGTCCGCACCAATGTTGTAGTCCTGCAGGTTTACAATGATACCCTGAAGAGCCAGTGTGTCAGTCTTGTCTACACGTGTGAGACCTTCCATAACCGGAATAGAAACAATCTTGGATACACGGCATGCTGTAGCCAGCTTCTCAATGTTGTCGTAGATGATACGTCCGTTCTTATCCTTCAGCAGTAAGCACTCTGTAATGATTGACTCTGGAGCGAACAGTTTTGGATTACCCGAACCCTTGTACTCGATACGTGCTCTTACGCAGGCCTCGATAAATGCTGTAGCCTTCTCAGCTGCGGTTGTTTCTTTCGTGATTGCAATAGGATACTTGATTGTGTAGAGATCAGCATCTTTCCAGATAGGACGAATGTTGTCCTCTTTGATGTGATCATCGCTGGATGTAAGACGTCCATCACCAACCAGGACTGCTCTTGCAATTTCCTCGTTCAGCATCATTCTCATTTCTGCTTTAAGCCAAACGATTACATCGAAATCTGTAATATCGATAACATCATCACGGTCAATCTTCTGCTTCTTGTAGATTGTCTGCGGAGTGGTTGTTCTCTTCAGTAATGAGAATACTTCCTCCTTCTTGAGCTTACCTTTGATATAACCTCTTGCCCGGGCTTCGTCCTCTCTCAGGTCTGCGAACGTAGACTTGATTCTTGAGAATGGTGTGTGGTGTACTCCGTTCATTACTTCGGTTACCCATCCCTGATCTCTTGCAATGAAATCTGGCGGTGTGTTTAAATTTTTGGCATCCGGGAACAGGTACTCAATATTTGTAATACCATGAGCAAGGAATGATTCTTTCATAGAACCATATCTCTTACCGTCCTCGATAATCTCCTGCATTTCGCTGTGGGACAGAACGTCTCTGTTGTCTGTATTGTTGCCTTCGAATAAGTTATGTGCGATTGCACCCATGTCGTCATCCTCCTCTTCATATTCTTCGGAATCGTCATCATCTTCGTCAGGATCTTCGACGTCCTCATCATCCTCTTCGTCAGGATCTTCGACGTCCTCATCATCCTCGTCTTCATACTCTTCGTCCTCGTAATCATCGTTTTCGAGAGCACTAGGGTCTTCCGCTAATGCGCTTCCTACAGCTGCGTAGAAAGCATCTTGCTGTTCTGGTGTCATCGTATCGACGACATCCTGAATACTCTTGTTAGCCACTTCGTCTTCTCCTTCCTCATTAGAGTGCATAAGCTCAAGATACTCTCCTGAGTAAATATACGCCTCATAATCATCATTGTCGATTGTATCACCATGCGCTAAGGCAACATCTTCAATATATGCGCCTGGATTTGCTCCTGCAAGAACAAGACTAAGTTCCTTGATCTCGCCGTGCTGGACATATGGCCCACGCTGCTGAAGATGATTTGCCCAAATACTAAGCGAATCCATATCGCCGTGCTGAACAGCGTCCTTCGCAATTTTACCATTATCAGACTCATTGAAATATCCATATGCGTAAACACCATCTTTTTTGCATTCCATATAGGCATGCCCAAGCACACTGTCAATGCTGCTGTGATCGTGGTTATACACTAACGGAACTTTAGCACCGTCGATATCATCGAAAGCACCATGCTGAATAATCCTTCCATCGGCGCAAAGAATACCAAACTTTGTAGCCCAGCCCTTAAAGTCGCAATCAGCATACTTTGAGCGTTTAGCTCCCATTTTGAATTCCTCCTTTACTTATTGTTCTTCTGTTTCCTCGTCAGTAGAATCTGTATTATACATCTGATCCAATTCAGCATTAGACGCTGAAATATTGTTGTTCGTCAACATGTCTGCCTTCGGATCATCTACTGGCCTTAAACCAATTACTTGACGGAACTCATTGGATGTCATGATACAGTTTCTTGTGAACTTGTCAGCAAGCTCTGCAAGATTTGTAGTAGATACCAGTTTGAATGGGTCCCTGAAATATTTAATGGCATGTCCTTGTGTGCGTGCTGTCTTTGTTAAGAACTTTCTGTTCATTTCATCAACGACCGCAGCGAGTATCGGTTCGATTATACGATTGTAATAATTGTTCATCGTATTCTCGTCTGCTGTACCATTAAGAATCTCCATTGTCATTCCTAACTGAGAGAATAACAAATTCGTGAAGTACTCAACCTGTTTAAGCAGATTGTTTTCAATCGAACGATTAAGCTGAGTGACATGCTCGGTTGAGTCTATGTAAGCGACTCCATATTTAGAGCTTGCCAATTGTTCAGTAAGCTCTTTACGACGTTCTCTAGCCTGAGCTTTTCTTGCTTCAGACCTAATTGTGTACGGTAACTGAATAATCAAATCAAGTTTGTCAGAACCACTTCGATCATCTATGAAATCGAGAATCGACAGTTTCCGTTTAAGTCGATGAGCTGTCGAATTCTGTTCATTCATGATTGCATAAAATGGATTCTCAACTATCGCTACTGTTTTCTTTGGTAGATCGAGTTCCTCGAATTGTCCAGTATGATCATTGTATATTCGCACTCTGACAGCGCGAGGATACCAATTGATTATCTTAGCTGTACGCATCGATTGAATATCATAAACGTTTCCATGTACAGGGTCCATAGTCGTATCGACAGGAACTATAGCCACACATCCTTCGTCAAGAAGTTTCAGTACAATATCCTGTTTAAATGCACGAGATGTCTGATCGATATTAGCTTCTGTTGTAAGACAATAGTTAAGCCCATCTTCCACATTATCCGTAAACCTTTTATTATCATCCAACATAACATGCTCTATATCGACTGCAGCAACGTCTGTTGACATCTTATTGTATATTGTTGTAATAATCGATCGTTCGTTTCCCATCGTCAGTCTAGGACGAGATGGATTATCATAGCTAACTGCACCAAGACCAGTTCCATACGAATATGGTGTCGGATCTTTATTCATAAATGCATTCCAGCTATGCTTTAATCTGTTAATAAAACCCATATGCTATCTCCTTATTTAGTAAGGTAATTCAGATAAGCCTTTCCAGCTCTCTTTGCTCTGTTGAAAGTGTTACGTGCTTTTCTAACTTTCTTCTTTGCTGCTTTGTATGCTTTATTAGCATCTCTAGAAACACTGTTAATTTTCTTCTTTGCTGACTTGTATGCCTTATTGACATCTTTAGAAACGCTGTTGTATTTCTTCTTAGCCGATGAAATGTATGGTCTAGCATCATTACTCAGCTTCTGACCAGCTCTACTCAGCTTATACTCTGCTTTTGATTTAACTGAGTTTGCTTTATTACGAACTTCTGCAGAAGTAACCGCACGGTTTCTAGCAGTTGACGTAACTTTTCTGGCTGTCTTGTAAGCACCAGTCTTCTTAACATCTCTAGCAAGTTTCTGTCCAGCTCGGGTAATCTTATACTCGCCTTTAGAAACTACTGATCTTGCTTTTGCTCTTGTGGCATTTGCTGTAGGTGACTTGGCTGCCTTACTTACAAGATATTTTGTAGCTGCCATTTTGGCTGCAGCATCCCTAGTAGCTACTTTTGTAGCAAACTTAGCAGCTTTCTTGACTTTCGTCGATGGGGCATTCTGCTTTTTGACGTTAGCTGCAATTTGCTTCATCTGCCTATCCTGTTTTTTCTTAAGCATATCGGCATTTTTCTTAGCTACGGTATGTGCATTCATTGCTCTTACACGTTTTTGAAAATCCTTTTCATGCTGAGCCTTCTGTGCCTGGATTGCATCAGTAGGTCCCTTGTAAAGGTTAGCTTTCTTACGCCGTTCCATTTCTACATGCTTTTTCTGCTGAACAGGTCCCTGCTTTACCCAAGAAGTAGGTGTGCCAGTTTCACTAACCTGCTTATCTTTAAAAGCATAATGCTTCTGAGCCTTCTGTGCACGCATTGCAGATGTCGGACCTTTATATGGCGCAGATGATTTTTTTACATCTTCTGGATAAACGTACTTACCATTTTTGATGTATAAGTATTTGTGCTTTTTCCAGCTATGCTTGAGAACAGTGTTACCATCCTCGTCTGTGGCTTTATAATATACGGAATCGCTCATATTACCATCCTTTCTGTTTCTTTCTAAGTTTTTGAACGTATTGCTTTCCACGTATGGAAGCTAACTCAGTATCCACTGCTTTCTTCTTTTCTGCAGTTTTTGTTGTTCGCCGTTTGATAGATTCGGCTTTCTTGGTATACTTAGCTGCTTTCTTTCCATAACGATTTGCTTTCTTTCTAGCTCGTTCAGCTTTTTGAAGATTACCGGTGTATCCTATATCCGTAAGAGCATGATCACGCTTAATACGTTTTGCCTCTTCTTTTTCTTTGAACTTAACTCGTTTAACCATAGCTTCCGAAGCTTTTCGTTCATAATTCGAGATACGAGATTTTGTCTTCGCAGAGTTTTGTTTCTTCATCTGAGAGGCAAGCCGATTGGATTTTGATTCGAGGTGTGACGCTCTTCTTCCGGAATGCTGATACGGTTCTTTTCCTGATCCATACTTATAACGACCAGATCTTCTTGGCAAACCGTAATGCTCAAGATGGTCTCCATCTAAGTCCGAATGAACTAGTGATATTGTTCCATCCTCATTCTTTACTTTTACGTACATAGCCATTACTCCTATTCAAATGCGTCTTTGTTTACTTTATAAGCAACAAATGCATCCATCAATGCTGATACATTATCGATTTTGTCTTCGTAACGTTTCTTGTACAGCTTTCTGTTTCCGTTTGTATCTTCCAACGTTATACAATGGCCCATACAGAAACTCATCAAAGATTCGTCGAATATCAGCATTCTCATTTCTGATAGTTTCTTAATTTCTCCGAGAGGAACTGTTTCAGTTCTAACACCCTGCGGAACTTTCTCAATACCAAATGATCCATTCTCCTGAGCCCATCTTTCAATAAACTCTTTGGCGTTATACGGATCGTATCCTAACGAGCAAACATCGTATTGTGAATCTATTATGAATTTGTCTAGATCTTCATATACGTCTTGCACATTGATGATACTTCCTTCCATAACAATAAGAGTGCCTTCATCGATAAACTCTTGGTACTTTTGTCTCATTGCTAAGTTCAACTTACTAAGTGTAAGTGTAGTTATGTAACTTCTAACTTTAACGCCAAACATTCCATTTCGCAATGGGAATAAGAATGTAAATGCACAGAAGTCATCACCTTGGGAAAGGTCTGCTCCCATCGAACACTGCATTTTCCAAAAGCTTCTACGATGATGCGGAAGTGTTTCTTCATAGGAGAAGAAATATGTATATCCCTCCATAGGAATTCCGAAACGTTTTGCCAAGATGTCATTTCTTGTGGCAGGTGCTTTCTCAGCTCGTTCAACATCTAGCTGGATTGTCTCATAGCTTACTGTGATTGGAAGGTTAGGATTAGCCTTAGGCCACATGTCTGGGTCTCCGACTTCCTCTACGCTATCAAGCCTGTAATACCAAATGCTAGTATGCCAGTTCTGGTATTCACCTTTGAGAATGTCCATCAGTTCCATTTTGATGGCATCTCCACATCCATTACGGACGGTACCTTCCGAACTTACTGCTAAGATTATATATCCATCTATTTTGGCTGCACCCTGCTCGATTGCACCAATTGGATCTTCCCTTAATTCACCAGAAAGCCATTCATCGACTGTGGCTACTTTTACTCGTAATCCCTGAAGTTTGTTAATGCTCAGTGGTTTAATCTCGAGTATCGATTCAGTAAGAAAGTTCTGTATACCTTTTTTGGTAGTTGCAAGCTTTACACGGTTCGCTTTGGAACCTGTAGTGTTCTGTATAGAACCTTCAGTTAGAAACTGGAACATTGGCCCTCTAGCTCTGGCTATAGCAGTGCTAATTGCACTTGTAACCTCTTCAGCCTGCTTCATTGTCGGAGCCACTGTAATCTGATGTGTCGTTGATGTATCGACAGTCAGGAAATACGCTTGCACTAAACTTTCATATAATGATTTTGCATTACTTCGAGAAATAATAAGATACTGTTTATTGACTAGGCGCTTTTTGATGGATTTTCTTACAAAGTGTCCTCCTCGACCAGAAGGGCTTGGCTCATATACAGACTTCTCGATATAATAGAACCAACCGAATAATTGCTCTCCCCAAAGTTTAAAGGTATCAAGCAGTTTCAAATCTGATCCATCTGTCAATACCATTTCGGTTTCACAGAAAGCAATCCATCCTTCTACGGCATTGTCATCATAGTATACACCTGGGTTAGCTATTAGCCAATCAATACGGTTCATCTCCATAGAGATCTCCCTGTTGACAGGGATCTCGCCATCCAGAACTTTATCTCGGAACTCCCCGTAGTACCTAGGCGTTGCCGTATTGCTTAGCATTTTACATCACCTACTTCTTTTTCTTTGCATTCTTTGTTTCAGCTTTGACAGCTTCGTTAATCATCTTCTGAGCGGCAGCATTGAGTTTAGCTTTGATATAAACTTTTCCTTGCTCCTTCACAACTTCTGTAACTGCAGGAACAATGATGTCCTTCATAGCTTTGTCAACCAACTTCTTTGGCAACGGCTGTTTTTGTGGATGATTTTTAAGATATGTAGCTTCCATACTATCTCTAGTATTTATTCGTCTGAGCTCTTCATCAGATAAAGTTTTTACATATGCTTTTTCATTTCGGTATTTGTTTTTTTGTTTCTTTTTCTCAAGCTGGACTGCTTTTGTTCTTTCTCTTCGTTTATCATTTTGTTTTTCAGCCCCACTCTTTTTAGAAAAGCTTTTTATAAACTTCTCACCAGCTTTAGCCGATGATCCAAGACTTTGATACGGATCTTTCCCAGATCCCCATTTATATCTTCCGGATCGTCTTGGCAATCCGTAGTGTTCCAGATGGTCGTTTAAGAGTTCTTGATTATCGACTAAGAAATCTCGAACGTCATCCGCTGAGTAATTAGTCATCGTCGCTCTTTCCTTTCTCGTCATCTTCTGAAATAGGATAGTAAAGCATGTACAATCTCCATTCCATTTCCTTAAGTTGCTCTTTCAAACTGTCCATTAACGAACCACTTGTCGGCGGATCAAATAACAGACGAGTTTTAATGTACACGTAATCTTTTATCAAACTTAACTTTTGGGTATCCTCTTCAAATTCGCTCCAGGCATTGTCTACCCCTGTAATTCTGTATCCTTCTTTTGGTCCAACTCCCAAATGAGTAAGGGTTGCAAATGCTGAATTGATGTGAATCGTTAAATCCAAGTCAAACTGCTCGAAGTCATCAGGACATCCAACAAGCTGCTTGATAGTTTTAAGAATGCTCTGTTCCATTGAATTCCTCCTCAATGTTTCCAAGGGCATGTGTCGTTTGGTCTCCTTATAACAGGCCCACTACGAATATTTGTATCGTGTCCGTAGTGTATTGCATTATGCGTTTGATGGGTTGTTGTCACAACGTTGTTCATGTCGAATATCATTGGGTCTCGGTTGAGAACCATCTCTTTGGTAATTGGATTTATGTGATGTATCAACGGTCGGTTCTCTATCTCGTATCCTTCAACACCTAAATCACAACCGCCATCTCTGACAATTACTCTATGCCGAAACTCTCTCCATTCGCTCGATGAATATAATGCCTGATTAACCCATCGATCATAGCCGAATGTCTCGTACCCAACTGAACCTGATAGCATTAAATATTGCAGTCGTTCTTCAAACGTAAGATACTTGATCATTTCCATATACGATCGTGACATAAGACTTGATCTACTCATCTTCGATACCCTGGTATCTACGCATTGCTTCAATTGCTGCAGCATACCTCTCTTCGCTCTTAGCAGAAGCTTCCAACGAATCGATTTTGGCTTTAGTCTGCTTGGTTTCTTCTCTGAGCTTGTCCTGTTCCAGCTGCTCTCTTGAAGAACCGAGTTTTAAGAAATGTGTAATGACCTGTGATGAGGCTGTGCCTTCACGTAACTGCTTTTCAGCAGCATCGAGTGAGAGATTGATCAAGTACTGTTCCCTGTCTTCAGGAGTCATAGGAACCCTTGAACGCTTCTTTGCGGAAGTGGCTGTCGCTGCTCTTCTTCCCATATACTTTCGTCTCCTTTCTAATATCTTTTGCCGAGACGTCGAATACTTTACGTACTCTCTATAAGAGATCTAGGTATGTTTTAATAACCCTGAAAGGAGTCTTCAACTGAAAGAGGGTCCTTCTATGTGCGACAAAAGAAGACCAAGATCCCTTATAGAGAGGGCGTAAAGCTGTCAATCTAAAATCCATTTTGACAGGATTTTGACCCCCGGAGAATTTTTAAGG
>OGJV01000104.1_pt1 | contig 57073 bp, 45 predicted proteins | sample 1572271 | NCBI WGS metagenome assembly OGJV01 (sample SAMEA2582107, study PRJEB24529) | metagenome | biome: Human gut stool | place: China | collected 2011
TTGTGTCTGCGACATTTCTGTTGTGCAAGAAATATGTACAATAAAATGAATTTTGTCGCTTTGCAAGCAAAATCCCACTAAACCCTATAGGTTGCGGATTTGAGGTTATATTACTTTCTTTTGACTTTTTGTTCTTTCTTTACTTCTTACTTTCTATATATTATAACATCCTTGTTGCCATTATCTTGCATGCAAGATAAACAATAAATGTTAAAGCTTATATTGTGTATAGGTGCAAAGGTACTAAACATAATTGAGTATCACAAATATTTCTTGTATTTTTTGCTGTTTTACTGTTTTTTTCGTACCTTTGTGCAACAAATAAATTGCAAATGATACATATTGCGCTTACCATAGATGAAAATTATGTACGTTATTGTACTGTAGTGATGGCTTCTATTTTGGAAAATAACAAAATGGATGATATCACATTCCATATTGTAGCTAATGATTTAACGAGTAATAGTAAAACAATTATATCTGATCAGGTTAAAAACAGTAAAGCTTTAGTGAGTTTTTATACTGTGCCATCGCTTTTGCTCGAAGCTTATGAACTTAAATGGGGGCATAAGCGTCTTTCTATGACAGTCTTTTATAGATGTTTGTTAGCTACCATATTACCGGAAACTATAGAAAAAGTAGTCTATATGGATTGTGATGTGTTGGTGTTGCAATCATTAAGAGATTTGTGGAATACGCCAATGGAAAATATTGCAGTGGCAGGTGTACAAGACTTATTGGAAACTCCTAAGGAATATTTCAGTCGTTTAGAATATGATAGTAAATATGGATATTTTAATGGTGGTATGTTGTTAATCAATTTAGATTACTGGCGTAAACATAATGTAGAAAATCGTCTTAAAGAATATTTTAGAGCCAATTTAGATAAAGTTGTTCGTAACGATCAAGACATTATGAATGCGGTTTTATATAAAGAAAAACAGATGTTGGATATGAAATGGAATGTCCAGATTGATGTGTTCTTGACAAAACATTATTCAGATATAAACTTGAGGAATAAATGTCTTGCAGTTGCTGGTGATATCGGTATATTGCACTATTGCTACCGTAAAAAGCCATGGCATTATAATTGTATTCATCCGATGAGAGAATTATTTTTCAAATATCAGAAGTTGACTCCATTCGATGATTATTCACGTTTGCAGAAACCATTATCTAAAATGCATCGTTTCTTGCATAATTTGCCTTATACTTTAGGTATTAAGGAGGCTAAAATCTTAGACAAGAAAAAGTTTGAGAGATATTTGGACGAAAAGAATAATTAGATATAAGCATAAAAAAATATGATACCAAAGGTAATACATTTGTGTTGGTTCAGTGATGACCCTTATCCTGTAGAGATAAAGGTTTGTTTGGATACATGGAAGCGCCTGATGCCCGATTATGTAGTTAAAGTTTGGGATTATGCTGCGGCAAAGTCTATTGGCAGTGCCTTTATTGATGAGGCTCTGGAGGCTCGAAAGTGGGCGTTTGCAGCCGATGTGGTGCGATTCTATGCCGTATATAAGGAAGGCGGCATCTATATGGATAGCGACATCTATCTGCTTCGCCGTTTCGACGAGATTCTTCCTGAGGATGGATTTGTAACTTTTAGTGAGAAGGATAAGGAGGAGTTTGGCTTGCAGGCAGCCTTCTTTATGGGGACAGCTGGCAATGCGTTCTGCAAGAAGATGTTTAAGTATTATCAGAGTCGTCATTTCAAGAATCCTGACGGTTCTTTCAATGTTACGATTTCGCCTTATACGATGTCGGCTGTAGCGAAGTCCTTCGGCTGGCAGGTGAAGGATGAAAAGCAGGTGGTGCCTGGGTTGACGGTTTATCCTACGCATTTTGTTGCTCCCAACAATCATTATCCTGTGGATAGCGAGACGATTGGAGTGCATCGCGTAGCGGGTAGTTGGCGAAAGAGAAAATTGGGACGATTCATCGAGATTAAGGTCAAGCATTTATGGCATGTAGTAAAATATGCCCTTTTCAAAAAGTGAGAAGGGCATATCTTACTATGTGCAATTATTTGGAGAGTATAAACTATACTATTGAACATTCCTGAATAGCGTTTTTCAGATTCTCTCCGTTGTTGATGGCTATTGCCATCTGTTTTGTTTGGGTAAGCATACCGGCATATTCTTCTTCCGAAATGCCGGCTAGGCGCCCTGGAAGTTCTTTCAGGGAGTTGATGGCAAATCCCACTCCCCTCTCTTCTACAAGCGGAGCAATGGCAGATTCTTTCCATACGATGATAGGTAATCCGGCACGCAGGTAGAAGGATGCCTTGTGCGGGGTGTTGTATTTCAGATAGCTTCCGAAGTCGCCATGGCATTCTTCCAGGGAATCTCCATCCCATACCAAACCGAAGTTTCCATGCACTTGCTTGATGAAATCGTCGGCATTCATAAAGCCGTGCCATACGATGTTCTTGTCTTTTGCCACGGCATCATAATCTTCCATGTTTCCATAAAGATGAAACTTAAACTGGTAATCCAGTTCCTGCATCTTCAGGATAAAGGCGTTTTTGCGCAGGTTGAGTGAGCCAGCATATACGATATTCCATACCTTGTTGGGCTGGTGCTTCTTGTCTGCTGCAACGGATGGCGACAGATAATCATGGAATCCCAGGGCTCCGATAGGCTTTTCCAAGCCTTGTTGCTCAAGCCACAGTTTCATCGCCTGGTTGGTGGCGATGATATAGTCGGTGTGGCTCAGGCGTTTCAATTCCTGGGCTACGGTTAGTTTCTTTCGTCGGAAACTGCCCAAATCATGAATCAGGGAAATGGTCTTGGCTCCTTTGAGGTGTGCCATCTTGCAGATGAAGGAAAAATATTTCTTTACAGGATATTGCAGTACGATGACATCTCCTTTCTGTATGCGAGAGCAGGCGATGAGGGTACTCGCCAGGTTATAGAAGAAGGCCAGGAATTTATTGTTGTCGATTTTGCAAGGCAAGCCGATGCTTGCTGCCCCCATCGAGTGCAGCACCTTTTCGTAATCTGTCTTTGCCTTGTTGCCAGCACTTGTCTGATTGTAATAAGTGCGGCTGATATAACATAATCTTCTTTCCTTCATATAGCCTATTGATTAGATGTGCAAGTTTATACTTCTTCCATTCGTTTCATTTCCCATCCGGCAAACTGGATGATGATTTTATGCAATGTCGTGCCTTGGCGCAAGACTTCTATTCTTGGTGCTTCGGCATACCGATTGATCTGTTCTACTGCTTCCTGCCATTGTGCCTCGGCTTTTGCCTCGAAATCCTTGGCTGGCAACATCTTCAGTTCGATGATGTAGCTATGCTTGGTAGGATAGTGGGTTAGGTCGGGTAAGAGGAAGAAATCGCAATAGCCGTGATTCAACTCAAGCTCGGGAGCCGTAATGTAATAGCTGCTCAGGTAGAGATATGCCATAAAGAAACCTTGCAGGTTGCGCTCGGCTTCGATACCATCTCTTACTGATGCCACTTCGGCGTAAGCCTTCGACATAAAGCCCAAGACATCTTCCCATTTTCCATAAAACGCCATGCAGGTGAGCATATAACCAAACTCATTCAGGTTGATATGGTTGATTTCCTGATATTGCTCCTGCAGATAGCCATAATATTGACGGCGGACATTGTTGTTCGGGATTCCCAAGAGCAACTGGTCGCCGAAAGTATCCTTGATGGTAAGCATGCCGTAATAGAACAGCAGGCTTGGGAAGTATTCCGGCTTCACGATTTCACTGGCAGGGAAGGTTTCGTATAGATTCGATACGATGCTGCCTTCCTCCGTAATCCTGCGGATGATGCCCTTGCGGTTGCCGTCTAGCTTGTCGAGCTGGAGCAGTCGCTTCATCTTGTTGTAGTCGGTCTTCGTGTTGGGGTCTATCATCTGTTTTGGGGCTTTACCATCGTCCATGTAGTTACGGAGATAATATAACACCATATCACAATTGAAAACCCTAACCTTGCTGTTTAAGCATGCCGCTGAGAAGCAATAATTGTCATACCACGGCTTTATTTCTTCTATCATTGCCTCGATATTGCTATCTGCCGGTATCTGTCCCGCATCACGATAACGGGTAAACATGGCTCGCACATCTTCTGTGCTGAAGCCCAGCATCTTGTCAAACTCAGGCTTGGTTGATATATGCCAGCCGATGTTGAAGCCGCTGGTAACATCGTCTAGTGTTACAGGGCTTACACCCATCATGAAAATCTTGGCGAATGAGCCCTTGAACTTCTTGAAGTAGTCGCGGTAGAAACCGCTGGCATGTGTCATCGCATGATACACTTCTTCGCCCTGCTCGTTGAGCACGGTATTGGTGAAGTTGTCGTATTCATCAATGATGAGATACAGCTGATAATTCTGTTCTTTTGCGTATTTTTGGATAGTAGCAAGCTTGTTGGATGCTACATCCTCTGCAAGAACAGCCTTTCTGGTTGTTTCATCGTAGAATTGTGCATATCTGTTGATGAAAGCGTCAAAGCAGATATTGCAATATGAGTTGAAGCGCTCTTCCAGGTTGTCGATGTTTCCTCCTACCTGTGAGAAATCGAGCGTCAGTACCTGATACTTACCCTGTTGTGGGGTAGGCTGACTGCCAATCCAGAGACCTCCGAAGATTTCCTGGAACTGGTCTTTTAGCTTGCAGTCATAGTAAGCTTCAAGCATACTGAGGAACAGGCTCTTGCCGAAGCGGCGAGGGCGAATGAATATCAGGTTGTCGGGTTGAGCCTCCAACAACGGAATATACATAGTCTTATCTACGTAATACTGATTTTCTCTGATAACTCTCAGGAAATCAGAGACTCCATAAGGTACTCTTTTGGCTTCTATCATCTTGTAACCCTTTCTATTATTAAGATAAACTCTAGTCTTTTGGAACAACTCTATTCTCTTGGCACAACTTTCCCCTTCACCACTTCATATCGCTTGTCAAACTCCTCCCTGGTTCGCTTCCATCTGTTATGCGTCCATAAATAATAAGGTGGATTCTTGCGGATGGTTTTTTCCAGCATCTGGAAGAAACGACGGGTAATCTCGTGCTCCGGCAGAGTGTTCGGCTCGCGGGTGATGAGCTTGTAGGTTGCCGTGTAGTAGCCTCGCTTAGGGCGTGACATCTCTACATAGAACACGGCATCGTTCATCTTCCTCATAATTCTCTCGCCACCCGTAAACACTGGGGTTTCGGGATGGTTGAGGAAAGGAAGCCACAGGTGGATGTTCTCCCACTTGGGACCCTGGTCGCTGATGTAGCCGAAGATGTTCATGATGCCCTTGCGCTTGTAATCCACCAGATAGCGGAGGATTTCTTTCTTGGGCACCACCACGCCATTCTCCTCGTGAGAACGGATGCGCTTGAAGAGCTCGTCGAAGGCATGGTTACGCAGAGGGTGATAGATGAGGCCTATCTTGCGTGACTTAGGCAGTTCGATACCCACGCATGAGAGCCACTCCCAGTTGCAGTAATGGCCCAGGATAGCTGCCACGTTCTGACCTTCCAGGAAACATTGCTCCACTTCCTCGCTGTTGATGACCTGGAATCGCTGGTGCAACTCCTTGTCACTGATGCTGAGCAGTTTGACAGCCTCGAAGAAGTAATCGCTGAACCAGCGATAGAACTTCTTCTCGATGTCGATAATCTCTTCTTCTGATTTCTCAGGAAAAGAGGTGGTGAGATTCTTACGCACAATACCCCTGCGGTACTTGATGACGCGATACATCATGAAGTACTCGAAATCGGCAATGCAATAGAGCAGCCTGAATGGCAGCAGCGATATCGCATAAAAGAATGCATAAACAATCTTAACCATCTGTAAAACTATAAATTCTTAACTATTAACTCTTTACTCAATTACACCTGCTGCATGTCATGCAACTTCTTGTAATATCCGTCTTTTCTAATCAGTTCATCGTGGGTACCACGCTCCACAATCCTACCCTCGTGCAGTACACAGATTTCATCGGCATGCTTGATGGTACTCAGTCGGTGGGCCACTGCCACGGTGGTACGGGTCTTCATCAATCTCTCCAGGGCATCCTGTACCAGGCGCTCGCTCTCAGTATCGAGAGCAGAGGTAGCCTCGTCGAGAATAAGGATAGGAGGATTCTTGAGGATGGCACGGGCGATGCTCACACGCTGGCGCTGACCGCCGGAGAGTCTGCCGCCACGATCACCGATTCCGGTATCGAAACCATGTTCCGACTTGGTAATGAACTCGTAGGCATTGGCTATCTTTGCCGCATTGGCGATATCTTCATCGGTAGCATCTGTCTTGCCGAAGCGGATGTTGTCCTTGAAGCTGGCATTGAAGAGGATTGCCTCCTGGTTTACATTACCTATCAGCTGGCGGAGATCGTGTACGGCAAGGTCTTTCACATTGATGCCGTCGATGAGCACCTCGCCCTCCTGTACATCGTAGTAGCGAGGAATTAGGTCGAGCATCGTACTCTTTCCGCTACCGCTCTGTCCCACCAGTGCGATGGTCTTTCCCTTAGGAATCACCAGATTGATATCCTTCAATACATAAACCAGCTCATCGTTCTGATGGTCGGTATAGGCGAAGGAAACATGGCGGAACTCTATCTGATGCTCGAAGCTGCTGATATGTTCAGGGTTCTCCTTGTCCTTGATTTCGATCTCTGCCTGTAGAATCTTGTCGATACGTTCCATGCTTGCCAATCCCTTTGGGATATTGTAACTCGCCTTGGAGAATTCCTTCAGCGGGTTGATGATGCTGTAGAGCATCACGAGGTAGAAGATGATGGTAGGACCATCGATTCTGCCGTAATCCAGAACCAGGATACCGCCAAACCACAATACTACCACGATGAGGATGGTTCCCAGGAACTCACTCATCGGGTGAGCCATTTGCTGACGGATGTTCACGCGCATGATGTTGTCGCGATAACTGCTATTCACCTGGTTGAAGCGCCAGTTCATCTTATCTTCTGCACAGAACGCCTTGATGATGCGCAATCCGCCCAAGGTCTCCTCTACCATACTCATCGTATCACTCCAAAGCGACTGTGCCTCGGTGCTTTGTGCCTTCAGTTTCTTTCCCACAACACCCATGAACCAGCCGAATGGTGGCACAAAGAGGATGGTGAAGAGGGTGAGCTGCCAGCTGATGCAGATGAGCGTGATGAAATAGAAGAGAATGAGGATAGGATTCTTGAAGAGCATATCGAGCGACGACATGATGCTGTTCTCCACTTCCTGCACATCACCGCTCATTCGGGCGATGATATCGCCCTTGCGCTCCTCGCTGAAGAAGCCCAGCGAAAGCGAGGTAATCTTCTGGTAGAGCTGGTTGCGGATATCGCGAACAATACCCGTACGGATAGGGATGATGGTGGCTGAAGACAGGAAATAGGCTCCCGTCTTGAGGAATGTCATGAAGGCAAGGAACAAGCCGATAACCAGCAGAGCCAGTGATGCACTGTGCGCCACGATGAACTCCTGGATATAATAATACAGGTTGTTGGTTGCCACTTCCTTGATGCTGCCCAGCGTTCCGTCCCATTCCATATAGTCGTTGGCACGGATTCCGCCATCTACCTGGAAGAGAATCTGCAGGATTGGTATCAAGGCTGCAAACGAAAAGATGTTCAATACCGCTGACAGGATATTGAACAGAACAGAGAGCCCCAGATACTTCTTGTAGGGAGGGACGAATCGTCGTAAGATTTGCAAAAATTCCTTCATAGGTGCAAATATAGTGTTTTTAAGGAAGACCGCCAAACTTTTGGCGGTCTTTCTTGACTTTTATTCAGTTTTTTCTTATAGAAGAGTCGTTTTGGCTCCGTTTTTTCTTCTTTAGGGAGTGATTGGGTAATTTTCACATCTTTTTCAGAAGAAGCATTCTTACTCTTTTAGAGGGAGCATCCTTACTCCTTTACTTCCTCTCCGAAGAGGGTAGCAGAGGTAGAACCGGTGATGCGGACCTTTACGAACTCTCCGATGTGGTGGTTACCCTTGTCGATAACCACTGCCTTGTTCTGTTCGGTACGACCCATCATCTGCTCACGGCTGCGCTTGCTGAAGTTCTCGATGAGGATGGTGAATTCCTTGCCCTCATCCTTCTTGTTCTGCTCGGCACTCACCTCGGTCTGCAACTTGATAAGTTCGTTGAGGCGGGCTATCTTGGTTTCCTCAGAAACGTTGTCTGGCAGATGCTTGGCGGCATAGGTGCCCGGGCGCTCTGAATACTTGAACATGAAGGCGCTGTCGAAGCCTACTTCCTTTACCAGCGAGAGGGTTTCCTGATGGTCTTCCTCGGTTTCGTCGTGATAACCCACGAAGATGTCGGTGGTGATGCCGCAGCCTGGGATGATGCGCTTGATGTCGGCGATGTGCTGCAGATACTCCTCACGGGTGTATTTGCGGTTCATCAGCTTCAGTATCTTATTGCTTCCGCTCTGGGCTGGGAAGTGGATGTGCTTGCAGAGGTTTGGCTCATCGGCGATGGCCTGGAGAATGTCCTCGGTCATATCCTCCGGGTTAGAGGTGGTGAAGCGTACACGCATATCCGGCACAGCCTGAGCTACCATGTGGAGGAGTTCGGCGAAGGAAAGGCTGCCTTCCTCGCGCTTGCCCGATGGAGAGAGACCGTAGCTGTTTACGTTCTGTCCCAGCAGGGTAACTTCCTTGAAGCCACGCTGCTGCAAATCGCGAACCTCACGCAGGATGCTCTCGGCATCGCGGCTGCGTTCACGTCCACGGGTATAAGGCACGATGCAGTAGTGACAGAAGTTGTTGCAGCCACGCATGATGCTTACGAAACCGCTCACTCTGTTGCCACCGATGCGCTGAGGCACGATGTCACGGTAAGTCTCGGTCTTTGATAGTTCAATGTTGATGGCATTGGTACCCATCTCGCACTGCGCAATCATATCCGGCAGATTGAGATAGCTGTCGGGTCCACAGACCAGGTTGGCATAGTGGTTCTGGATGAGGTCATCCTTTACTCGCTCTGCCATACAGCCCAATACTCCGAGAATCACCTTTCTTCCCTTCTTCTGCTCAGCATGGAGGGTGTCGAGGCGATGATAAATCTTGTTCTCTGCATTCTCGCGGATACTGCAGGTGTTCAGGAAGATGGCATCAGCCTCTTCTTCTTTCTCACAAATCTCGTAGCCTGCCATCTGCATCACAGAGGCAACTACCTCACTGTCTGCCACGTTCATCTGGCAGCCATAAGTTTCAATAAACAGTTTCTTCATTGTTCTAGATGAATTCTAATTTATGTTTGATGTATTAAAATGATTTCTTTCCTGTATCTTCCATACCGCCATCATTTCATCTTCTTCGAAACTGCCATCAGCATGAAGTAGATGACTATGGCAGAGATCCATCCGGCGATGGCATCGATGAGATAATGCGCCTGGATATACACGGTAGCCATACACAGGAAGATGTAGAATGGCAGCATGGTGAAGAGCAGCTTGCGGTTTCTGCTGTGCCAGGCAAGGAGCATGCAGATGGTACTTACGCCCACGTGCGAACTCGGGAAGGCGGCGGTAGGTCGCTCTCCTGCTTCCTTGGCATCCTCTACGAGCTGGTAGAAGATTCCGTCGGTATAGCCTGGGGTTGGCAGACAGTTGGTATGGGTGCTGAAGTAATCGCCCATTGCCGGGAAGATGCCCTTGGCAATATCCTGCACTCCCACGGCGTCGAAGTAGAACGTTGGTCCTACCACCGGCACGTAGATGTAGATGAGATAGTAGATGAAGAAGCTGGCAAGCAATACAAAGCTAACTCTTTCTGCCTCATAGTATCTGCAGAAGAAATAGTAGAGTACTACCGCTGCTATCATCGGATAATACATGAAGTATCCCATCGACATCAGTTCGCTCACCACCGCCCACGGCATTGCCTTGGCAAAGAGCAGGGCAGGCTGGCATCCGAAGAGATCCTGTTCCCATCCCGCAAAGAGATGATCGAGGTTGGGAAACATTCGGTTGATCTCGTAAGTATCTGGATACCACCAGGCAAGCAGGGCAATTTGCGCTATGATGCGTACCATCTTCGTTATCCTGCATGGAATCATGCGATATACGCCCCAAAGGGCGAGGGTCATGACCAGAATTCTCAATCTGCCCCAAAGCATCGACTCCGGATTCACTACCTTGGTAAAGGTAAAGAGCATGGTGAAGACTGTTATCGCCATATAGCCCAGCATCACCCATTCCAGTGGCAGGAGTCCCTTCTTGGGGTTCTTTTCTATCTTAAAATAATCTTTTATCACGGTGTTACTTTGAACTTTGAGATTTGAACATTGAACTTTATGATATGCTTTTACAGCCATCCGTTATCCTTGTACCACTTGATGGCAAGCTTTACACCTCTTGACAGAGGGTAGTGGGGATGATAGCCCAGCTCGTCCATGGCTGGTTCGATGTCACAACGCCAGTTGCGCTGTTTCAGGATGTTATACTTGTCATTGTTCAGAGCCGACATCCTACCGGTCATTCTGCCGAGATACTCGCCAAAGAAGGTTACGATGCGGAGCACCCAGATAGGAGCCTTGATGCGCAACATCCATGGATTGCCCAATTCTTTATGAATCAGGTCGCTGAAAGCTTCCGACTGGTAAACTTCGCCATCGCTGAGGAAGTATTTCCTGCCGTTCATACCATGGTCTAGGGCAAGGAAAACAGCCTGCACCACATCCTGAACATACACGAAGGTGATGTCCTGACGCTTGAATCCTACAGCAAAATCCACGTGCTGCCTGATGCTCTGCGCCATAAGGAAATAGTCTTTTTCTCTTGGACCATATACGCCGGTAGGGCGCAGGATGATATAAGGGAAATTGTTGCCGATGCTGTCGAGATAGCGCTCTGCGGCAAGCTTGCTCTTGCCGTATGCCGTATTAGGCTTAGGCACATCGTTCTCGCAGATTTCCTGATAAGGCTGCTCCTCGCGGATGGCTCCGAAGATGCTGAGCGAGCTGACGAAGACAAATCGCTTGATAGGCATTCCCAGATGAAGGATGGCATTTACCAGGTGCTTGGTGCCCTCGGTGTTTACCTTATAGAAATCCTCTGCATGCAAACACTTGGTAGCGCCAGCTGCATGCACTATATAGTCGAACTCGTGCGGAGCGAGTTCCTTCTCCAACTCTTCCTCTGAAGAAAGATTGAGATTGATGAAATGGATGCGCTCGTCTTGCAGGTATTTTCTGGAACTGGTAGGGCGTACTGCCGCCCAGGTTTCCATGCCTTGTCGCAAGGCTTCTTCTACGATGTAACTGCCGATAAAGCCCGACGCACCCGTTACTAGAATCTTCATGAATTATATATAAAATTGCAATTTCGGCTGCAAAGATACGACTTTTTGATGATTTATCACCATGATTCTGTTCAAAAAGGAGATAAAATTTGAAAAAATAGTGTGGGTTTCTATAAAATGTTGTATCTTTGCATGCATGGAGCAAGTATCGGGTTTTTATTTCCCTCCCTCAGAAACGACTTCTGCGCAGTTCTGCAACATGACAGAAATCTCGGCTAGTGGCTTTAATATCCTTATCCGTGCCAAGCGTGATGGCAGGTGGTGGATCTTGAAGGCGCTCGCTCCCGCTGTGCGCAATAGCGAGGTGTATCAGAGCTTGCTTCAGAAGGAATTTGATATCATGAAGCATGTCCAGCATCCCGGAGTTGCCGAGGTAATGGGTATCGAAGAAGTGGATGGATATGGCAAATGCCTCGTGATGGAATGGATAGATGGAGTGACTCTGGAAGAGTGGCTCCAGCAACCTCATTCCAAGGCGGAAAGGGTGCATATCGCCAACCAGCTGCTCGTGGTGCTTGAGTTTGTACACGACATGCAGGTGGTGCATCGCGACCTGAAACCTTCCAACATGATGGTTACCCGTAATGGAAGCGTGCTGAAGCTGATAGATTTCGGATTGGCTGATGCGGATAGCTATGCGATACTGAAAGAACCGGCGGGAACAGATGGATATGTTTCTCCCGAACAGCAGAAGGGCGGACCTACCGATGTGCGCAATGATATCTACAGTGTGGGCGTTATCCTGGATAAGATGAAGCTGAATTTCTCTTATCGCCTGGGATTGAAGCGTTGCCTCCGTCCGTTGGAGGAGCGATATCCCAACATGACCGCCATGCGCCAGCATATTCATTCTCTGCATCGCAACCTGCTTGCCTTCTGGATAGCTTCAGGCATGTTGGCAGTAAGTACTGCGGGCGTGCTTATATATAATAAGGTGAACGAGTCTCCTCGTGGATACGATGTGGTGGCAGAGTTTAAGGTGGGAAACCTGGCTTATAAGTCGTGGGGCGGTGGAGTCGTGTCGGTCAGGGCTGCAATTCCAAGGATTCCTGCATCGAGGTACCTAAAACGGTCAACTTCCAGGGAATGACCTATAAGATAGATGAAATCGAAAAGAAGGCGTTTGCCAATCAGCCTGATTTGAGGAAACTGGTGTTCCCGGATACCAAGTTCCATGTGATGAAGCAGATGGTGGAGAACAGTCCGAATCTGCACAGCATCTGTTTCCGAAGCGCCTTGCCGCCAGTCATCGGCAATGCCATCTGGAAGACCAAAATTCAGGATGTCTTCAGTGAATCTGATTTCAAGCGTGTCATCCTGTATGTTCCCAAAGGCAGCTTCGATGCTTATCGCAATTCTGCATGGAATCAGTTTGAGAATATCATTGAATATGAATAATAATGCAAATAGCCGCATCTCACATGAGATGCGGCTATTTGCATTATTATATGTATCAATACCATACTTCTATCTGAGGTGATTCCTTGGCATAGCTAGGCATGCACTTACCGATCTTGGCTCCGATGTAGGTAGGGTCGCAGATGTAGAACTTCTTGCCCTTGTACTCGTATGAGGTTCCGTTCTCTACCGGCTCATGGAAGGCTACGGCTGTACATTCGTGTCCTGGGAACTGGATGAGATGTACATCGAGTCCGAGTATCTCGTGTACCAGATAGGCATAGAAGATGGCGCGGTCTTCGCAGTCGTTCTTAGGATAGTAGAGACTTTCCTCGAAGTAGAAATACTTCTCGCGATGGAACTGCTCATCATCGGTAGCGTATGGGAATCCCATCTGTATGAATCGCAGGATGCGGTTGGCTGCTTCCTGTTCGCCGAGATCCTGTACCTGTGCTCTGATCTGCTTCACCACATCGTCGCGCAGACTCTTATCTACTACAGATGCGGCTACGGTAGGAATATCTATGATAGGATATTCATCGAGCAGCGGCATTACGCCGGTAGGCACTTCGCCCTGCAAGGTGATGCCTGCAGCTTCGTATCTGAACGGCTTGGCTTCATCGCCAATCACGGTCTTGCCGGTGAATCTCAGTCCCATGTCTTTGCCCAGCTCTGCGCCCTTAGGCAGTTCGCAGGAGCGGAAGGAACCTTCATCCTCTACGTTCGGATAGATGTAGTAGCGCTTGCCGTCAATATTGAGGTACGACTTCTCGAATACGTGCTCCACGTAAGGGATGAGCATCACAACGTGGTTGCCGCACAGGGCAAGGCGTACGTTGTAGCCGCAGTTGGCAAGCACATACTGCGAAGCGATGATCTTCTCATTCTGGCTGGCGTTTGGCATGGCGGTATCGATGTATTTCTCTACGAGCATGGCAGAACCCCAGTCGCTGAGTCCCATCTTGCGTGATTCGGTGGCGAAAGCCTGGGTTACTTCCTTGAGGTCTGATTGCTTGAGATTCTTCCAGTAGTTCACCACATCGTCTGTAGAGCTGATGCTCATGGAAGCGAGTCGGGTTGCCTTTTGCATCTGCAGGTTTGCACCATAGAAGTTGACATCGATGGTCTGCTTGCTTGCCGGAATGTTGACGTGAGGCACGTTTGGCAGGGCAGGCATGACTGGCACGGCTGCTACGGCAGGCATCAGTGGCAGTTCGATACCCGAACCGGTGTATTCGATGTCTGGAATATCAGGCTTCACCTCTGGCAGTTTCGGCTTTTTCACCGGTTCTATTTTTGGACGGACGGTAGGAGCCTTTGGATCTGGCTTCTTCGGAGTCTCCGGTTCTGCAGGAGTTTCCGGAGTTACCGGAACGGCAGGAACCTTAGCCAGCGGATCGTCTGGCAGGGCTGGCACCTTCGAAAGGTCGGGTCTGTTTACGAAATCTCCGAATCCGCCTTCCGGAATCAGGATCGGGCTTACCGGCATCTTTGGCTTCACGGTAACCGGTTTCTCCGGTTGTTTCGGAGCTGTATATGTTGGTGGCGTCTTAGGCTTAGGCACCTGCGAGCGCACATCTCCCTTAAACTTCTTGTATTCTTTCCATACGCCTTGCATATACTTATCGTAGTCGGTAAGTATGGTGTTGCGGAACTTGTTGTAATCATCCAGCATCGCCTGTCTTGACTGCTGGAACTGTTTCACAAAGTCATCGTTCTGCGAAAAGCTTGGTGTTGCATGCAAACCGAGCAGCAATATGAAACTGAGAGTAGGATAAATTCTATTCATAATCTGTAATTTTAAGATTTCTACTTTCTGTGTTGATAGATTCGGGGCAAAGATACGATTTTTTTCTTAATCGCCCAACTTTTTTTAAGGAAAAAGGCTCTCCTACCTTAAAATATTGGGAGGAGAGCCTATCTTTATTTTTATGTTGGTTCCTAGAAATTACCTGGACCGATGATTCCCCAGTCTCTGTTCGAACGAGGTAAGTTCGAATTGATGTTAGGGTTTCTGTCAGGCTGCCAGGTTCGTACCTTGATAGATGGATTGTCTGGATCATTGAAATCTACCATCAGGAACAGATAACCATGGTCACCATAGTTCGTAGAATAGTAGTCTTGCTTTATCTGTATGCCATAAGTCTCGCCTCCGGCTCCCATCTTCACCACGTCGTTGTCGGCGAAGCGGATGTTGATAAACTGGTTGCTCTGGAAGCACATCTTCAACTTTCTCATATACTCGCTCTTGGTCTGTCGGGTATATTTTATCAGCTTGTTATTGCTGTTGATGAAGCTTTCTCCCTCCATGGCTACTTTCGGAGCCTTCTTGATGATGTGACCCGTAATGATGGTTGCGTTGTCATCGAAAACGCTCTCCAGATAGTCGAGTCGCTTCAGGGCGAAGGCGGTCTTGTAGTTTTCCAGGAAGGTGGCAATCACCATTTTGGCGTAGTCGCTCCAGGCTCCCACACCCTTATTGAAGATGTCGGTCTTGGCCTGACTGCCAAGTCCGAATGCCACACATTCTATTTTCTTGTTTTCATCGAAGGTGAAGGTTACGTCCTCCACAAACTTGCGTCTGTTGTTCTTGAACGAGAATGCCATCGGGATGCTTCGGCATACGACTCGCTTTCCCATTGTGTAGAATGAGAACTGAGGATCTCCCAGCAGTCGTGCCTGTCCGTAGTTGAGCAGTTTCTTGTACATCTCCAGTCCGTCCTCCGAGAAACAGTCGCTTACGCTGTCGTAGTCCTTTGCCTTGATGGCGTTGATGACTCTTGTCATGATGCCGGCGAGTTCCTTTTCGTTTTCCACCTTGCTCAGGGTTTCCAGGTTGGCTGCCGATTCAGTCTTGACCGATTTCTCGAACTCCTTTTTGGCTTCGCTGGAAACAGCCGACTTCTTGTCGAGGTTGTTGATATAGACGGATGCATTCTTGAAAGAGGTTCCTTTGAAGAGCTGCATCACGCTTTCCAACTCCTTGTCTATCTGGCATTGGTCAGCGTATTCGTATTCGTATTTCAGCTGTAGGCTGTTGATCTCCACTCCCGGTCTCAGTTCTACGATACCCATACCATCCTTAGCGCTGTAGAGGTTGCTCCAGGTCTGTCCGTCGAAGTAGGTGTAGTCGAGGCTCGTAACCGGTTCACCCTTGTACTTGATGAAGAGATTGATTTCGTTGCCGTCTTTGCTGGCTATTTTTGTTGATAGATTACTCATGATCTCTTCTATCTGTTGTGGAATCCAGGTAACGAGCAGGCGCTGTACACCATCGATAGTCATCTTCACGCTGTTTGGATACTGCAGACTGCGCACCATGGCGAAAGCCCAGTAGTAGTTGCGCAGGGCATCGTCTATCTTTGCCTTTTCTTCGGCTCTCATGGCAGAGCGCACATAGTCGAACACCTTTTCCTTTCGCTCATCAAAGATCTTGTTTACCTCGCTTTTTCTGATGTATCTCAGCACGTGGGTCTGAGGAGTATTGCTGATGACGAGGTTGAAGGTGTTGGTCAGCGTAGCCTGTGCATAGCTGTTCATCACCGAAGTTATCGCCGTCTTCGAGTCGAAGCTGCTGTTTGTATTAAACTCCTCTTCCTTAATCTCGAAGGAATTGGAGATGTTGAGAGAGATTTTGCTGATGAGGTCAGCCAGTGCAGCTTGGTCAGCAGAGTTGTATGTGTCTCCCCATCCCTCTCCGCAGATGTATTCCGCGTTAGCCTTCATCTGCTCCGCCCTTTCCTCTGCCGTTTGTGCCAGAGAGGTGAGAGGCAGAAGGAGCATCAAGATCATCCAAATCGTCTTATGCATAAATCTTGTCTTTGCTTTTATCTTCTGTTATCAATTATCAATCATTTACTTTTTATTCCGGTTTACTGGGCAGCGAAGCCTTCCTTGATGAATTCTCCTACCTTGGAAGCATACTTCTGGGCTACCGCAGATTCCTTGGCTGCGATTTCGAAGGCGCGCATGCGAGCCTTGCTGGCTTCGGCTTCGTTTACGATGAAGAAGCTCTGCATCTCGAAGCTTCCATCCTTGTAAGGACGGATGAGGCTGAAGCTCTCTTGCATCTCGCCCTTGATTTCCTTCTCTACGAGCGACTGATAAGCTCCATAAAAGTGGTCGAACTCGTTGACGATGCTGTCGCTGTTGGCACCCATATCGCTCACTACTCTTCCCTTCACATGGCTTCCAGCCTGACGGGCGTAGATGTTGCAGGCATTGTTGATGGCCGTCTGGTGTCCGATGTTCTTTGACTTGAACTTGGTGGCTGTTCCGATGATCTCATGTGCATCCTCCCCGCCTTTGGCGAGTTTGTCGTAATGAGAGAGCAAAGCCACTTCGAGTGTACGTGAAGAACCATAGATCTGCCATTTTTCCTTCTTCAGCTCCTTGAGCTTGTTCTTGTATTGTTTCTTGAGCTGTTTTGCCAGAAGCTGACTATACTGCGAATCAGCGCTTTGTGCCTGTGCTACGGTGCAGTTGGTTGAGAGAGCCAGGACTGCAGCCATGATCATTATTATCTTTTTCATTGTCTTTACTTGATAAAATTCTATTGAAACTATTATCATTTCTAACTTTGGGGCAAAGGTACGAAAAGTTTTTGAAATCCGGTTGGTTCAAAACGGTTCAATTTTTATTTTCCTTCATTTTTCAGCTTATTTATTTGTCATCTAAACAAATCGTCCAGTGTTACTACTTGCTGAAAGTCACCACAATACTCATTATATTTCAGTCCATAAGTGGTAATGAGCGTAGAATGGATAGCTTTCTTTTTAGATATATGCTCTGCCAATGAGTTTTGGCGATGCATCAAGACAGAGTGGTATGTCTTGCTAACCGAGAATTCCTCATTGTAGAATTTCATCTCACACATATTGATAATGTTGTCTTTTCTATCTATCAACATATCTATCTGCAGTCCTTCCTTGTTCTCGTTGCCCTTATCGGTCCATGCCGATTGTGCCGAGGAGACACCTGCTATTCCCAAGGCCTCTTTTATTTGATTGATGTGCAGAAAGCAGACTTCTTCAAATGCTATTCCTCGCCAGCCATTGATGGCTGAGGAGTCTATGTTGTGCATCCAGAAATTGTCGTCTAGGGCATCGCGACCATTTACAAACTTTTGGTAGAACAGGCAGAAAGGATCAGTTAATCGATAATACTCTTGTTTCTTGGTATATCCGAAAGGCACGTAAATCTCGATGAAGTCACTTGCGATAAGAGCTCCTAGCATTTTAGAGAGATTTCCACCTGCTGGGATATGCAGGGCATCTGATATTTCCACTCTTGTATAACCCATGTGTTTCGTGCCAAGGAAGTTTACAATCCTTTTCATTTCTTCTGGATTACTGAACACTGAAGCAAAGAGCCTGTCGTATTCTATTTTCAATTTAGCGTTGTTGGTGAAGAACAGTTGGTCTATGTTTTGAGCCAAACTGAGACCTTTTTTCATATAACCCAAGTAGTAAGGTATACCTCCAAGAATCATATATCCTTGGGTGATGTCATATCTAGACATTTTGATGCCTTTGGATTGGTAATATGTCTCACATTCATTGAGTGTGAATGGAGCCAGCTTGATTTCGTATGTTGTTCTTCCGTATAAGCCTCCATGGTTGTTTACTAGATTGTTGAGCATCCAAGAGTTGGCACTACCGCAGCAAACGAGCATGATATTGCTTCTGTGGCAAGCCCATGTGTTCCAAAAACCTTCGAATGCAGTGATGAAGCCAGAACGAGGAGTGTCTAGCCAAGGCAATTCATCTAAGAATATGACTTGTCTGCTACCATTGTCTTTCTCTTCTAGATATTTTGAAAGCAGGAAGAAGGCTTCTAACCAATTTGTTGGGCACTTGCTTTTCTTCATGCCTTGCAGTTGAAGGGAAAGATAGAAGTGCTTGAGCTGATTTTTCAAGTTGTTCTTTTCCGTTGCCTCATCAACAGGTGATAAACCAGCATGTCGGAATGTGATTTTTCCTTTCAAAGCTTCATCTACCAGAAAGGTTTTACCTATGCGGCGACGACCATAGATAGCGACAAATTCTGCTTTGCCGCTGTGATAGAGGTCTTTAAGCTCTTTTATTTCCTTTTTCCTTCCAATGATATTTTCCATAAAAAGTCGTTTTATTCGTCCGCAAAGATACAAAAATGTTTAATTCCGGACAAATAAAACGACTTTTTTAAGATTAGTTAAGGGATTGGCACTAGCTTGAATGTGCTATACTACCGCCATAACTATGCTAAAAAAGATAGTTATGGCGGTGTTATCCGTTATTTTCTAACATCTATCTGACCGCTACTTTCTTGTTGTTTACGATATAGATGCCAGAAGGCAGGTTGGTGATGGTAAGGGTTTCACCAGCCTCTACATTCTCGCTTCTTACCAGCATACCCATGGTGCTGAATACCATTACCTTGCGTGCCTTGTCGCTCTGAATGAAGAGGGTAGAACCGTTGGTCCAAGCCTTCACACCTTCCACGTTCTTGACTGGCAGGTTGTCGATGCCGGTAACACCGCCGCCAAACTGGAGGCTGAATGCCTGTGCTGCCTGTGCAGTAGTGAGATAAGCCTCGAATGGCTTCACATCCCTGTAGTTGTCTGCAAAGATACTACCTGGTCTGTATCCCTGATACTCCTCACCTACGTTGAGGGCGTAGATACCCTCTCCCTTAGCAATCTGCTCGAAGGTGGTGATGAACTCACGGTAATCATTCTTTGTACTGCTTTCTGCAGTAGCATTTATTGCTGCGTTGGTAGCAGAGAATGTTACGTTGCCTTTTAAGATGTATTCATCAGAGTACGACATGGAGTTAGGCATACTTATGATATAAGGTGTATTCGCCTTCATCGTAGCCGTAGCTTGGAATCCGCCGTTTGGTGCCAACTCATAGAGCCAGAATGGTCGGGCTTCCTTGTCTCCTTTTGCGAAAGGAGCAATTGCGCCATTTGTCTCGTGAGTGATTGTCTGAGCCTCAAAAGGTAAAGCTATGGTCTCCCAACCCTGGCAAACGTCGATCTCTGTTTCTTGCTTGAAGTTTCTTGTATAAGAAATCTTCTTGGCAGTGAAGGCCTGTGGAACATAGAAATTGCCAGCCGAAGTTTGTTCGGCGCTAGGTTCTGATAGTACGATGTTATCAGCTATTCCACCCGCAACTATATTGTTGATGGATGCTGGTGCATAACTCTTCGTATTTACGTATAGCAGCAAATTAGGATTGTCGATTCCAGCAAGTACCTCAGCTGGTATATTGCAGTTGGCATTCCAAATGACTGCGCCTAGTTGCTTGTTGCCTGCAAATAGCTCGCTTCCACAAGTGGTGAGCGAAGCTGGAAGGCTAGCAGAATGCAAATTCATATTGGCAAAAGCCTGTTTTGAGAAGGTATTGCCCTCTACGCTAACTTTATATAGATCGAGATACTTAATGCCCGACATAGTTCTGAGTGATTCCACATCGGCATTATTGATGTGACCGAGTACCTGTAAGGTATCTGTAACCACATTACCATTGTTCCACTCAAAAGCCTTGCTTAGGCTACCTGCTGTCTGAACTTCTACTTGTCCCTTGCAGTCATAATAAGCTGGTATCTTATAGGAAGTCACTTCTGAATTGTTCATCAAGTCCTTTTTAGCAATTGCCTTGATCAAGCCGAGTCCCTTTATCTCAATGTCTTCGTCTTTATACATAATGGCATTTTCCGAATTAGGGTTGCTTCCATCCTCTGTATAGTAGATGCTTGAATTAGGTTCTTCTGAAACTAGCTTAATCTTTTTGCCGTCATACATAATCTTTGGTTGAGGACAAGTTCGCGTCTCGAAGTCGTTGACATCAAAACTCTTAATAAAAGAGTCTGCCATTCCATTATGGAGGGCGACAGCTTTAACCCTTGCATTATAGGTCATTGGGATTGGTCCTGTATATATAGGACTCTCGCTTGTAGGCATAGAACCATCCGTTGTGTAATGTATTGTAGCGTCAGCGTTATCGCAAGTTATGGTTAGCTGATGGTTGACGTAACTAAAGATAGGGTCTGCAACCCAATTATTGTTATTGGATATACGTAAGCTTCCGTCTTGTTCAGAATCGTATATGACAGCAAAATATATTCCTGGACTTAATAATATGGTACTATTTGCTAATAGCTCTTCTGAGGTTTCTTTAGTCAAGAGACTATTATCCTTGTATAGTAGAGTTTTACAACTTGTTGATGTTCCAAAATAATAACTCTTGCTCTCTGGTATATTAAACTTGCAAATTTTGAAATCGCCATATCCAAGTTTCTTATATCCTAAGGTGCGTTGAAGTTCTATTTCTGTTGCTGTTTGGTTCATCGTTTCAATGGTTGTTGAATCTACTACAGTCGGATCACTCCAATTATTTTGTTTGTTTTTGAATTGTGCATAGAAAAACCACTTCAGATTTCTTTTTACACCGACTTCGTTGGAATTGTTGTCAAACGTAAATTGATAATCTTCAACATTGGTTATATCCTTGAGGTTTGGTAATGGAATTTCAATATCAAGAGATGGTATTTTGTCTACTTCTGCAATCTCTTTGGTATAGATTTGTCCGTTTGTACCATATCTGTATCCAATGACAGATTGTTTGGTTTCCTTTTCTTGTGTTTCTTCTTTTTCAAGGAAGTAAAAACCTATTTCTTGGATGTTGCTCCATAACCCACCATCTTTTTTCACACGAAATTGAATCATATGCAATCCTTGTGCAAGGTTATTCTGCTTGAACGTTAAATTTATTCCTTTGCCAGAATAAGGTTCGGTTACAATAGAGCTAATATCATCATCTATCCAGTACTGATAGGTAGTGATATTGGACGCTTCTTGGGCAGAATAGGTCTGAGAAGCGTAAATAGGAGAGAATAATCCTCCTATAATAAATAAAAAAATAATATATTTTTTCAACATAATGCGATTCTTTTATTTTGCAGTTACACTTACGTTTATAGAAGCTTTTTTATTATTCTGGTCTATCGAAAAATTATTCTTGGTAACGATAGGAATATGCATATCTAGATTAAAAGGTCTTGCACCTCCACTCTTACCTATAATAGTTCCATCTGTCCCTAGATAATTTTTTTGACGCAATTGCTCTTCTGTAATGATTAATTTGTTCTTGTTGCCCCACTCGTCTACGTCTGAGGCAATAGCCTCTTCTGTAGCATAGCAGTCTTGTTGTATACATTTTTCTGCAGGATCATAATTTTCTATTTTATGATACAGAGTGTTAATTAGAATATGCCCTGTTTTCAAATAGTCTGTTACTCCTTCTCCAACTTGACCAATAATGCAGTTGATGCATAATGCTTTATCACCTCTGTAGTTCACGATGTCACAATTTAAATATTTAGGCAAGGTCGTGTCTGAATTAGCAAAGGAAATCTCTGATATGTCGCAGTTCCTAAAGATCAGATTTTTGAGGACTGATATACCTGTGGTTCCTGAAAGTTTACTTGATTCAAATGTTATATTTTCAACCTGACTATTTGATCCTATCCAAAAATATGTTATTATTGATTTTTTTATGTTTATATTTTCTATTACTCCATTATCTTCGGAAACATAATTGGTGCCAACGTCAACATTGCCAAGATTTATGCCTTCTAGGTTGATTTGAGAAATGGTACTATTTGGTTTTGCTTGGATTTTAAAATTCTCTTTGTATGTCAACTTATCCCTTATTGAACATTTTGAAGCACCAATACCTATAATAGTAATAGCTTTATCAATTATTGGAGGATAATAATCTCCTTGGCTTAAGAATAAAGTATCACCTTCTTCAGCATGTTCAAAAGCTTCTTTTAAACATGTTCCGTCAGAATTGCTGAAGAAGCCTATAAGCTTGCCATTGTGTTGTAATGTAACTTTTTGACTATAACAAGTCAATGCAATGGTAAAGATATATAATATGGTAAAAATAATACGTCTCATATTTTGTCTATTTAGAATTGATATTTATTTCTATTTGCTCTTGCTCTTTGTTGAAATGAACCTTCCTAGAAATTGGAAAATCAGGCAAGTCTGGGTTCTTAAAAGAATAAGTGGTATTTCCACCATAGTATCCTACCACTGTACCATCATTACCTAAGTATCTATTATCTTCCAATTCCTCTTTTGTAAGTTTTGTAATACTAGTGTCTTCTGAAGAATTTGTATAGCAAGACTCTAATGTGCAGTTCTTTGTAACATCTATGTTCGGAGTATAGTCGTCATATAATGTATTTTTTATAACAGATATTTTATTTTTATCGTTATATGGATAATTCAGGTATGCATTTCTGTTATGGATAATGCAATTTTCAAAGTATCCTACTATAGGACAATAACATTCTTCATAGCCATTCTTGTGCGTTCTACTCATATACGCATCGATAGTACAATTGTAAAAATAATTACTAGAGCCGTATGTGCACAGTTGGTTAATATTACAATTTTTGGCAATGAGTTTTTGGTTAATGGTAGGCCAACTTGCACCGAGATAGAACTGACAATCACATCGATCTAACAGTATTGTTTCGATATTGCAGTTTTCAAAGTCGAAATATGTAGACCACATACATCTTCTTAATGTAATATCTCCAAATGTAGAAGTAAAAGCTACCTTTTGATTGAATTTTATGCCGTCGAATAGGAGATTTGTTTTTTTACTACTATTAGGAATATTAATATTGATATTTCCTTCCAATATGGTACAGTTTCCCGATTTTTCTTTTTCGTCGGTACCGATTCCAATTAGAGTAACGGCTTTGTTTAAGATAAAATCACCAGGAAAGTTACCTTGACTGAAGGTGATGGTATCTCCTTTTTCGGCTGCGTTTATTGCTTCCGTTATCTTATTGTAGGCAAAGTAAGATTCGTTGCCATTGTGAACCAACGTGATAACTCCTTTCAGGTTTTGCGCAGCCATATTTAAGATGGCGATACTCATAAATGCGATAAATAAATATAATCTTTTCATATGCATCTTAATTTGTTAATAGTTTCTTTATTTGTTTGATAAAAGCTACTTTTTTTTGTACGAAATTATTTTCCTCCTCATCAGAGAAGTTTAAGTTCAGTAGACCAATCGAATGTTGACTATTCGTTAGTTGGTGAACATCCGGAGGAATACCTTTTTGAAGGGTAGGCGCAACAAATAACCCCATGACTTTGTCATCAGCTCTGGCATAATGGTAGAGATATGTCATCATCTGATATAAGTCGTCTCTATTGACACCCCCTTGGCAGTCTGTCGCTCCAAATTCTTTGTACCTTTTCCATTTTGCATCAATGATGATGGCTATTTTGTTCTCTTTCTTGATGATAATGTCTGGTCGAACTTGGCGATAGCCATCTGTTGTGAGGTGTTCTCCACCAGTTTTATTTGGAGAATAGACGTCAATGAATGGTTCGTCTGCCAATCCTTCTTTTAGTATATTTAGAAGGGCTTGTTCCCATAGCTCGGCTATGTCTATGAAGAAAGAAAATCCACAGAGTAGATTGTCTTTACACTTCTTGCCTTGCTGCTCAATAAGCATTTTGCAGAGCGAAATGAATGGTCTATAGCAGAGACTCATTTGGGTATAAGTGATGCTATCAAGCATTGATGGCTGCAATTGCTTTATGGGACAGACCTTTAACTCATACAGCTTATTGATGTGTGCTGATAGGGCTTTTGTGATGTTTGCCACGTTTTTCTCCTGTTTCAGCATTTCGTAAGTATACAAGACTGTTTCGTTGATGAGATTATCAAATGTAATATGGCGGTAGGAACAATAGAATTTGCTCTTGTTTGCTATGTTATATTTGACTTGCTTTTTCACATCGAGTCTTCCCTTGAAATTTCTGATATTCTTTATTTCAGTAATATAGCTTCTTGGGATGTTTCCATTTTGAATAGCTCTTTGCAGAAGTGCCCTCCACATCAATACTATTATATTTGGTGTATCGTTCTCTTTTTCTATGAGCATATCTTTTTCAGGAAGATAAATATGGAGAGCATACGAAAGCAAGCGAGATATTATGCCAAAGCGAGGGATAATGTTGATAAGTACATTATTAACTTTCCAGCTACCAACATAGTGGGAAGTATAGAAATATGTTTTTCCGCCTTTAATCTCGTACCAAATAGGACAGTCTTTTACCTCTCGTGCATTTTCTTCATCTGTCAGATGGAGGCAATTCACGAATCTATTCTCGTATTGGCAACGAAGAGCGTCTACGGCATTCATTTCTTTGCTAGCCTTTGAGGTCTCTTTAGGCTCGTTGTCATAGAGAGTACTGTCTTGTAATGTTAATTTTATCATTATTCTATCTGATCGATAAACTTGTTCTTTTCTTGTGTCAGAGTTTTTGGGACTTCTGTATATATAGCTTGCACTCCAAGATATTCCTCTGTAATGAGTGGCTCAATATAGAACTCCCAAACTTTTTGCAATGCTCTTTTGGAAATAGCAGATATTTTTTTGTCTTTTACAGACTCAAATTCCTTAATTTTTCCGAAGTATGCCTGACCTATTTGATATTCAGCATCAAGTTTAAGCCCTTTAGCCAGTGCTGAGTTCAGTTGTGAACAAACTGTAATATATCTTTCAATAGTTTCAGGAGTGTATATGGCCGGAAGAATGTCGTATAAGCTGTTTAAGTTAACTTCCAATTTCTTGAATCGGAAGCGTCTTCTCAATGCCAAATCAAAGTTTACGAGACTCTTGTCCAGATTGTTCATAGTTCCGATGATACACACGTTGCTTGGTACAACGAACGTCTCTTCTGAGTTGCCCAAATGGATGGGCTTGTCTCGATATTCCAAAGCATAAAGCAATTCTCCAAATACAGCGGATAGGTCAGCTCTGTTGATTTCATCTATCAGCAAGTAAAAGTTTTTGTTTTTGTCTTCTAGTGCTTTTTTGCAAATCTCAGAGAAGACTCCATCTTTGTATTCGTATGATATATTATGTGCAGTTTTGTCTAGCACAGGAGAAATCCCTCCGATGAAATCCTCATATGTGTAGTTTGGATGAAACTGTACCACATTATAATATTTAGAATGCTCTATATCTTCTGTTTTCATCTCTGGATGCTCCTCATGTATGAGTGCCTTAATGGTGTTTTGAGCCATATAGGTTTTGCCAGTTCCTGGCACACCATATAAGATGATAGCTTTGTTGCCATTTGTAAAGGCATCCTTGAGGTCGCGCCTGTTCTTGAGCCAATCGTATAGGTGCCATGAATAGTCGCCAATATCAGCTTTTAGTTCATTCAGGATACCTCTTAGATAATAGCTTTTTGCATACCATGATGCGCCCTTCCCATATTGATTATCAAATTCCTCTTTGATAGAGAGTAATTCTAGCAAATCGTTAAGACTTCCATCGGTAAGTGTGTTGCAAAACATATCAGGAAACAATGCATAAGCAATTCTATGTAAGAGAGCAGGATGACGATTTTGGAAAACTTCTCCTTTTTTGAAAGCTTCATCGAAAGAGTCCTTTTTTATTTCAGTATTGAGAGTCTCTTTGCTGAATCCGAGCCATATGTTTAAGAATTCTGTAAATGCCTTTTTATTCGTGCTCAGGTTTGCTATTTCCTCTTTTGATAGCCATCCTTGGCCTATAGAGCCGACCTCATTACCTTTGATTAGCCATTTTGAGTCCTTAAAACTATTGCTGTCAAGGCTTCTCTTTAGCTCTTCTATGCTTTTACGCCACTCTTCTTTATGGGCAGGTTTAGCTTGTGGAGTATATTGGTATATATCCACAAGTGATTTTATCTTATTTATAATGGTCTTTTCCATAATGAAAAATATTTTAATAACCTGGTGTTGGGTTATCGTTCGAACTTGGTGCTCCACCCGATGTTACGAAAGTTACAACAGGACTATATTCTGTTCCAAGAGGGCCTTTCGTATAGATTCTAGCATAGTTTTTCGAACCAGCTTTCAACCCCTTGATGGTTGTACTCACAATATCCTGTGATATAGGAGTTTTTCCAACTGCTATTTGGTGAGATTTGTCATCGCCTATTGTTGGTACAGATGAGGTAGCAGAATAGATCACACCATATTCTGTAACATCAAACTCGGAATTGAAGATACCCGTAATATCTGCTTGGTAACGTCCGATGTTGTTGGCTTGTGTCTTCTCGAATTTTGTAGCAGATGCTGCCTTTTGGCTTATGGTTATGGTCTGTTTTCCTGTACCATAATTGAAGGTGACTTTGCCTTGGCGAGAACTCAATGATTTATTGTCGTCTACCTTGATGGTAAAGCGACCATTCACTTCTCCTTCTGCATCTTCTGTATGTATCCACGAATTCTCTGCTTCTGCCGACCATACTGTATTGGATGTTACCTTTATGTCATGTGAAGATGACTTTGCTGTAAATGAGACACTTTGATCCGGTAGGGTTGCAGTTGCAGGCTCTTGAGTGACATTGATGGTCATCTTGCCGTTTCCATACGTTACAGCAATTGTTCCTTGGCGAATTTGTGTATTTAAATTATTGTCAAGAGTAAAGGTGAACTTGCCATCGCCATCGCCCTTCTCATTCAAAAAGTGAATCCAAGTGTCGAAAGTGGAAACTGTCCATGTTGAGTTGGTGGTAATGCCAATCTCTTGGGATGCATCTCTAGCAGGGAGCGTTACTTCCTGGGTAGAGAGGCTGGCGGTGGCTGGCTGCTGATTTACGGTGATGGTCATCTTGCCCTGACCGTAGGTTACGTTGATAGTGCCTTGTCGAGTCTCGGTCTCCAAGTTGTTGTCGAGGTTGAAGGTGAACTTGCCGTCGCCATCACCTTTCTCATTGATGATATGGATCCAAGTGTCGTATGATGAGGCTGTCCATGCTGAGTTGGTGGTGATGCTGATCTCTTGCGTAGCGTCTCTTGCAGGGAGCGTTACTTCCTGGGTGGAGAGGCTGGCGGTGGCGGCAGCCTGATTGATGGTAACAGTCTGCTGCGTGCTGCCGTATGAGATGGTGATGGTGGCAGTACGAGGCTCGGTGCCAGTGTTGTCTTCCAACTTCACGCTGAGGCTGCCGTTGCCTACACCGAGTGTGGTACTCAAGGTTGCCCAAGTTACATCGCTCACGGCTCCCCACGCCGTATTCGAGGTGATGGTGATGTCTTGGCTGGCATTTCTCGCTGGCAGGTCTACGATCGTAGGGGTCAAAGTCATGTTGAGGCTCAGCTCCTCCGAGGCGAAGACATCCGTCTCCTCCTTGTCGGAACAGGAGGTGAGAGAGCCTAGAGGCAAAACCAGGAGGCTTGCCAGGGCTAGGCTGTATATCGATAATTGTTTCTTCTTCATATACCTTATTATATTATATAATGTGAGGTTTGATGATTATATAATCAATCTTAGAAATTCACGATGATGCCGGCGTGAGCGTAGAAACCGCCCTCGGCAAAGCCACCTACATCCACAATGCTCTTGTAAGTTTCGCTCTTCTTGTTAGGAATAGCAAACTCCGGATTCAGCATCAGACAGAGATGAGGTACTGGAGCTATCAGCAACTTGGCTCCAACCGTGAACGAACCGCAGTTGGCTCCGTCACCATACTGACCGCTGCTGGATAAGGTCTGAGTCATATAACCAATCTGTGGGGTGAGTCCCACACGCATGCTGAGAGCAAACTGATAACCCAGCTTTACGCTGATGGTATTGAGCTTGTAGGTATCTACCTCCTGTTCTACGTTGGTCTCTTTAGCATACCAGTGTACCGGGTCGCTTTCTGCCAGTCCCATGGTGTAAGATGCCTGCACGTCAAAGTTGGAGATGCTGAAACCCAGGGTTCCTGTTACACCCATGGTACTTCCTCCGTAGGTGAAGGCAACGCCAGCATAGATGCCGCTCTTCTTGATGTAGGTGAGCGGCTTGAGCTTGATGGTATCGTTGAGCTCGCCGTCGCGAGGAATATCATAAGTGCGGGTGATGCTTCGGTAACCTTCGTGCTTATAAGTGATTTCGTTCTTGCCAATAGGCAGTTTGGCGAAACCGTTCTCCGAGAGCAGCTTGGTATCGCTGTACATTCCTACCTGCTTAGGAGTGGTGAGTACGGTGAGGGAACCGGTGTATGGGATAGGGGCTTTCACCTCTACGGTCTTGTCGCTCTTGCCTTCCACTTCGAAAGAGGTGGTCTGGCTCTCGCAGTTCTGCTTGCGGGTTTCCACTACGTAGGTACCTGCCTTCAGGCGCTGGTACCAGGAACCGATACCCACCTTCTTGCCATCAAAATAGATGTCTGCACCATCTGCCACGGTTACGTTTACGGTACCATAAAGCTCATCCTCATCTTTCATCTGCAGGGAGAGAAGCTTGTCTCCATCCTTGGTGATGTTGATGTTCTCATCATAGTACATGTTACCGTTGCGGGCGGTGATGTGGTGGATTCCGTAGGTAAGATAGACGGTTTGAGGGGACTTGCCCACATTCTCGTCATCTACGAAGATGCTTGAACCGGCTACGGAAGTCTCGATGGCAACATCCATACCCTCTAGGGTGAGTTGCATGGAGTAAGTGCGTGCGGCTTTGATTTCAGAAGGATAATAAAACTCGCAGGCACCGAACTTAGGATGGCGGATGGTGATTTTCTGAGCACGCTCAGGAACATAGACCCACCACTGACCCGTCTTGTGCTCGGTGGTTACAATACCGTAGGAACCACCATCGAAGGCGAGATCATCGAGATTGGTCTCGATTTTCAGCAAGGCTGCTGTCCTGCCGTTGTTGTCTTTCTTCAGAGTACCTTTGAGGTTGGCGGTCTGGTCGTACTGCTGATACTTGAAATCTCGTATCACCAGATTGTTTTGAGCCGACATTGCCACCGCTACAAAGGCGAAGAAGCAAAAGAGTAGAAGTCTTCTCATCATATAATCTGTGTTAGTTATTATTTCCATTTACTTTTGGGGACAAAATTACCTAAAAAATATGAAAATGCATTGGTTCAAATTGGTTCAATTTAAAAAGATTGTGAAGAAATGAGGAAAAAAGAGAATAAGAACCGAAAAAATGTGTATCTTTGCTGCATTAAATAAGTTAAAGATATGAGATATGATAGATAATTATAATCCTGATATTTTCGAGCAACTGAAGCTGGAGGTGGAAAACCTGGTGGGAAGGCCTATCAAGACCCCTAAAGACTTTGAGTTTCTTTCTTGTCAGATAGAGGGCTATACCCGGGAGACCATCTCGGTGAGTACCCTGAAGCGTATGTGGGGATATGTGGCTTCGCCATGCAAACCGAGCAAGTATAATCTCAATTTGCTTTCCCGCATGGTGGGCTATCCTGACTGGGCTTCCTTTGTAGGTGGACAGGAGGGCTTGTCTTCCAGCCGCTTTTTCGTGAAGAGTAAGCTCATTGCGGATGCCTTGCAGAAGGGGGAACAGGTGAGATTGACCTGGTGCCCGGGCAGAGTGCTTACCATCATGTACAAGGGCAATGATACCTTCGAGGTGGTGGATAGCATCAACAGCAAGCTGGCAAAGGGGGATACCTTCACCTGTCCGCAGTTTGTTGAGGATCAGCCGCTTTATCTTTCCAACCTCAGCCATCCAGGCATCCCGCTCTGCAACTATGTAGCAGGTCAGAATGGAGGAATCAAGTGGAATCTGGGGGGGTGATTCTGGACCTTCCTGAAACATAAAGACAAAAAACAAAAAGCTTGGAATCACGAATGCGATTCCAAGCTTTTTTCATTAATTTCATTGGGGGTTAGCCTCATGCAGCTAATTTCATTGGGGCTTAAGCCTCATGCTGTCTTACGCCCATACGAGCCTCTACTACGTTTACCACGTAGTCGCCGAGCTTCTCGCATTCCTGGATGATATCCATGTACATCGTACCGATGGCATAGGTGTAGAGATGGTTGTTTACATCGTTGATGTTCTGACTCTTCAACTGGTTGCGATAGTTGTTGATCTCGTTCTCGATGTTGAAAGAGAGGTTGGCATCATTATCTACCTTATGCCCCACCAGGGTGATGTTCATCTGGGTGAGGGCATTATCTGTAAGCTCCATCATCTGGTGCATGTGCTCATACTGAGAAGGAATGAAGTCTTCCTTGCCACGGATGCGGCGGTTGAGGGTGCGGGCAATGTTGAAACAACTGTCACCGATACTCTCAATCTCTGAAATCTCACGCAGCATGGCGCGGATCTTCGCCTTGGTCTCATCAGAAAGATGAGAATCGCTCACCTGGTCGAGATACTTCGCAATCTCAATCTCCATGTTGTCGGAGATTCCCTCGTATTTCTCGATGCGGGTATAGAGCTTGATGAACTTGTCGTCGTTGGTCTCGCCCAGGAGTTCCTTCACCATGCCGAACATACGCTGGATGCGCTCGGCGAAACAGTGGATCTCCTTCTGAGCCTCCAATACAGAGATTTCCGGAGTCTTCATGATACCACTCTGGATGAAACGCAGACGGAAATCATCTTCGTCGGCATTCTTCTTAGGACGGATAATCTTGCATACCAGCTTCTCTATCTGTGGGATAAACCATACCAGGATAAAGGTGTTGGAGAGGTTGAACGTGGTATGGAAGGCGGCAAGCACGAACGACAGCTTCGCTGCATTGGCAACGAAGTGAGGATCGCTCTTCTCCATGGCATCGTCGAAACCTACCCAGCCGCAAACCAGATGGATGAACGGACGGAATACGCAGAGTATCCACAGCACACCGAAGATGTTGAATACCATGTGCGCCATCGCCGCTCTTCGCGCCTGCGTGTTGGCGGTGAGTGCTGCCACGTTGGAAGTTACGGTGGTACCGATGTTCTCACCCATCACGAGCGCAATACCCTGATAGATAGGCAGTACGCCGGTAGAACAGAGAATCATCGTAATCGCCATGACGGCTGCCGAACTCTGCACACACATGGTCAGGATACTACCAATGATCAGAAAGGTGATGGTGGTCTGGAAGCTGTGGGGGTCGAAGCTGGAGAAGAACTCCAGAACCGGCTGGTTATGAGCCAGATCCATGTCGATACCGGTTTGGCGAAGTGTACCCAAGCCGAGGAACATAAAGGAGATACCGAAGATGAAGTCACCTATGATCTTGCGCTTCTTGCTATAGATGAGGATGATGGCGATGAAGAACGCCGGCCATACAAAGTCGGTGATGTTGAATGAGAATCCTGCACTCATGATCCAGGCGGTGAGCGTGGTACCGATATTGGCACCCATGATAACCGAAATAGCCTGGGCAAGGGTGAGGAGACCGGCATTTACGAATGATACCGTCATCACTGTCGTAGCAGTAGAAGACTGTACGGCAGCCGTGATGAGCGTACCCGAGAGTATGCCCGTCAAACGATTGGTGGTCATAGTTCCTAACACATGGCGGAGCTGTGGTCCTGCCATCTTCTGCAAACTGTCGCTCATGGACTTCATACCGAACATCAGTAGGGCGAGTGCTCCAATAAGCTTAAAAAATATCCAAATCGACATATTATAACTTAATTAATGTTGTCAAAATCATCAAGTTTACGTTTTTTTTCGTAACTTTACGCTCTGTAAGCAATGCTCCGCTTGAGGGCTTGCTCAGGCCCGGTGAACGTCCTCCAGGGAGGTCTTCGTTAGGCTGTAGATTATTAACTTTGTAACATAGTTTTAACACAAATGAAACAGAAGATACAAATCCGTTGCAAAAATAATAAAAAATCTCAGAAAGTCGAAATCGGAAGCACACTTTTTGATGTTTTTTCTGCATTTGACCTTAAAATGACCCATGGACCGGTGTCTGCGAGGGTAAATAACAAGGTGGAAGGTATGCATTACCGTGTTTATAACTCCAAGGATGTAGAATTTCTGGATATGAACTCTGCGTCGGGTTCGCGTGCCTATACCCGGACGCTTTTCTTTGTACTGTGCAAGGCGGTGCAGGATATTTATCCGAATACGGATGTGGTCATCGATATTCCGGTATCCAACGGATTCTATGTGGATATCCGTCTGGGGCGCCCGGTAGTAGATGAGGATGTGAACATTCTCCGCCGCCGCATGCAGGAGATCATCGACTCCAAGATGCCGATACGCCGCTTCACGGTGCCTACCGAGGAGGCCATCGCCCTCTTCCAGGAAAAGGGCGATGTGGAGAAGGTGAAGCTTCTCAGGACTTCGGGTTCCATCTATACCACCTATTATAAAATAGGTGAATATGTGGATTATTATTATGGCACCCTGCTCACCAATACCTCCCAGCTCTATCTCTTCGGGTTGGAGAAGTACTATGATGGCATGTTGCTGCGCATTCCTTCGGTCAGCAACCCGGATGAGCTGGGCGAAATGACCCGACAGGACAAGATGTTTGATATCTTCAAGGAGCATCATCGCTGGCAGGAAATCCTGGGTATCAGAACCGTGGGTGACTTCAACCAGGCTATCGACGCGGGACATGCTACGGATATCATCAATATCAGCGAAGCGCTGCAGGAGAAGAAGCTGGCGAAGATTGCCGAGGAGATTGCCAGCCGCAAAGGGGTGAAGCTGGTGCTGCTGGCGGGTCCGTCTTCTTCGGGCAAGACTACTTCCTGCAAGCGTCTGAGCATCCAGCTTGCCGTAAACGGACTGAAGCCTCTGCAGATTTCGCTCGATGATTACTTCGTGGATAGGGATAAGACACCGAAGGATGAAAATGGTGATTTTGATTTTGAGAGCATCTATGCCCTGAATCTCGATTTGCTCAACGAGCAGTTTAATGCGCTCTTCCGTGGCGAGGAGGTGGAACTGCCGAAATACGATTTCCCTTCGGGCAAGAGTGTGAAGAGTGGAAAGAAGTTGAAGCTGGAGCCTAACAATGTTCTGGTGGTAGAGGGAATCCATGCCCTGAATCCGGAGCTTACGGCGCATGTTCCCGAAGAGCAGATCTTCCGTGTGTATGCTTCGGCGCTGACCACCATTCTGCTGGATAATCACAATTACATCCCTACAACGGACAACCGTCTGCTGCGCCGCATCATCCGCGACTATAAATATAGAGGTGTATCTGCCCAGGAAACCATCCGCCGCTGGCCATCGGTAAGAGCCGGAGAGAACAAGTGGATTTTCCCATTCCAGGAGAATGCCGATGCCATGCTGAACACGGCGATGCTCTATGAGTTGTCGGTTCTCAAGATGCAGGCAGAACCGTTGCTCCAGCAGGTGCCGGAGAATTGTGAGGAATTTGCTGAGGCTTACCGCCTGCTGAAGTTCCTGAAGTATTTCAAGGGAATACCTTATAATAATCTGCCTCCAACCTCTCTCTTGCGAGAGTTCCTGGGCGGCAGCTCATTCCATTATTAAAGGGTAGCTTATCAAAAAAGTCCAAAGATAGTTTTCAAACCAGATTTCTTTCTTTGGACTTTTTCTTTAAAGACTATGGCTCTATTATTTGGTATTGTAATTTGATGTTTGGCTTATCCTCTCTGTCGATAAGATATGCGACATTCCATCTTTGCATCACATTTGTAAAGTTCTGTTCTATATGGATGGATAGAATTTTGCAACTTTCTGTTGATGCCAAGGAACTCTCTAGTTTGGCTATCCCATGTGTTGATTCTCCTTGTATGTAGATTAGCGTGTATTTTAGAAAGTTCACTTCTGGTAGTTCTATTTTTGTGTCAGGTTTTGCGCTACTTACACAATTCTTGAAATACTTTTCAAAGTCATCTTTCGTATTTATGGTAAGGATCTGATTGTCTGGAGTCTCTATCATCACATCGGTAGGAATCTCATACTTTCTATATGACGCAGTATTTCCATCGTTGTTAGAACAACTTGCCATTAATGTTAAAATGCAGCTTAATATTGCTGATATTATTGTACTTCTCATAATCTTTTTTATTTTAATGTTAATTTTGCGGCTTTTACAGCAGCTGTCGCATCAACAAGCCCATAGCCCATATATTCATTCCATGTGCCATTAGGTCTGTTGCTGTAGCTAGTATAGGCTTTGCTTCCTACTTTTTGGGCTGTTTTTTCTATGATGTCGCATACTTCTTTGCTTGTCAAGTTTGGATTGATGGATAAGATTAATGCCGCTATTGCTGCAACTTGTGGACAGGAGGCAGAAGTGCCAGAAAATTTAATATAATTATAAGTACTGGTGTCTGTTTTGGTCCACCCAGTTGTTGGAATATCTATACCAGGAGCTACTACATCTATCTCTTTACCATAGTTGCTGAAGTCGGCTTTGTTGCCATATTTGTTAGAGGCACCAACAACAAGAATGTTTTCATCAAAGTTTGCAGGGAAGGTTATGGGGCCAGAATCATTTCCTGAAGCAAATACCACTACAACCCCTTTGCCGTTTCTTCCCCATTGTGCGTGATATTTTATAGATTCCTCAATCTCGCTACTTCTTAAATCGTTTCCTCCCCAGGAACAGCTGACAACGTCTGCACTATTGCATGCAAGGTATAAGTCTGATGCTAGGTTTTGAGAAATGTTAGGCCTAGCAGTAAGAGGGTCGCTATAACTTTGAATTTCAGAACTTGGAGAAATGCCAACCACACCTTTCTTGTTGTTAGGAGTGGCTGCTATAACTCCCGCACATGCCATTCCATGAGAGCTGTATAGTCCATTTACGTACCAATCTCCTATGTATGCATCGTAGACGGGTTTTAATGTTTTCGTTCCGAAATCAGGGTGGGTTACATCTACTCCTGTGTCGATTAAACCAATCTTGATACCCTTACCATTGACTAAAAGACTAGCTTCTTCCCAATTGATGGAATTTTTTCCATGGAGATTCCATTGGTTAGAATAGAATGGGTCGTTTGGAGTAACAAAAGATGTTACTCCTTGTGCTAAATCTACCATAATGTCTGGTTCAACATATGCAAATTTATTGCTTTCTTGCAACTTGTTGCATAATTCCAAACTGTAGCCATGTGAATTGTCTTGACAGAAAACGGTATACCATAGAGGAAGGTATTCATTCTGGGAATAAATTGAAATATGTAAACTACTCTCTAGTTCATCCAGTAATTTCTTATCTTTACTATCTTTCAACTTTATATGAATTAAGTTGCTAATGCCGATACTTTTACCTGTTTCTTTAGAAATGTACATAGGTGATTCATAGAGCGCATCAGTATTGTCAGAGGCGTTTCTTGTGTAACTCTCTTTTTGTATTATGGCCCATGATGCTTTTGTTTGTCCACCACTTCTCGTTGTAGAAAAGCCTTTTTGAAATTCACCTCCTTTAATCTTTTTCTGTATTGGAATTTCCGAGTTATAAACAATAAAATTTTTAGTAGAGTCAATAATGAGCTCTATCTTCTTTCCGTTGTAGTAATAATAATTGCATTCGTGAGTAACAGCATTGTCTGCTTGAAACTTTTGTTCATTACAGATTTCTTCTGTATAACTTTGGCAGCTACAGAAAACAAGAATGAATGAAATAAATAGACTTGTAAACTTTTTCATACGTTTGACATTTTTGTTAATAATTAAATTATGGGTGCAAATATACAAAGTTAATTTAAAACGAACTTTGTCTTATGTAACAAAAACTTTTCCTATTTTATCATCTGTGCGCTTGACGATACGATTTTTGTTCTAAAAGAGCGCACTTATAATAATCTGCCTCCAACCTCCCTCTTGCGAGAGTTTCTGGGCGGCAGCTCATTCCATTATTAGGTACTTGTGTTTTTTGCCTCACTATGGCACATTATTGCCCTCTGCCAGGGCAATATTTTGCCGTGGTGAGGCAAGATTCGTTATGTCGTGAAGGAATTTTGAAGGCAAGCGCTATCGCATCGTATTCCTGCGAATAAAACGCTACTTTCGCTTTCACTCTTCACTCTTCACGTTTTGGGTGTAAATTGCTGATATTCAATGAATATTGTGGGTGAAGAGTAGGGGCTGACTCTTCACCACTCTTCACCACTCTTCACCCTGACTTTTTTTGAGGGCGAAATCATTTCAGGAACAACGTCTGGTCTTCAATGATGACCAGCTCCGGGCTTCAATGATGACCACCTTCTGTCTTCAATGATGACCAGCTCCAGGCTTCAATGATGGCTGAGCTTCGTGATAAGGTGAAGAGAGGTGAAGAGTGGTGAAGAGTGAAGCTTGACTCTTCACCTGTTTAATGTATTGATAATTAATGGATTAATGCCTAAGTGTGAAGAGTGAAGAGTAAAAGCGAAAGTGGCTTTCTGTGCAGCCGTTTTTCGCTTTAGAGCTTGCTTCCGTAGCAGAGGTCTCCGGCATCGCCGAAGCCAGGAATGATGTATTTGTGCTCGTTCAGTCCCTCATCGATGGATGCACACCAGATGGTAGTCTTATCCTCTGGGAAAGTCTTCTTGACGTGCTCGATGCCCTGTGGAGCGGCAAGGACGCAAGCCACGTGGATATGCTTAGGGGTTCCCTTGGTAAGGAGTGCCTTCATACCCATCTCCATGCTGATGCCTGTGGCAAGCATAGGGTCAGCGATGATGAGCGTCTTGCCGGTAAGGTCTGGAGTAGCCAGATACTCGATATGAACCCCCACCTCGGTATGCTCCTTGTTGGTATATTCACGATAGGCACTCACGAAAGCATTGCCGGAGTGGTCGAAGATATTGAGGAAACCCTCATGGAAAGGCAGGCCGGCACGGAAGATCGTACCGATGACAATCTTGTCGGTAGGGAAATTTACCTGGGCTACACCAAGAGGGGTAGTCACGTCTCTGTTCTCGTAATTGAGGGTCTTTGAAATCTCAAAAGCCTCATACTCGCCGATTCTCTTGATGTTGTTGCGGAAGAGGAGTCGGTTCTTTTGATACTCGCAGTCGCGCATCTCAGCCAGATAGCGGTTGATGATGCAGTTATGCTCGCTCAGATTATTAATTTTCATAAGTCGTAGTATTTATATTCTTGTTATTTCAATCGATGTTTATTCCTGCTGAAATCATCTGTCAAGATGCAGCAAAGGTGTTGCAAAGATAAGGCAAAATCCGGAAACCGCAAAATGTTTTCCGTTATTTTTTCCTTCCGGCTTCTTCTGGTGTCATCCATGGGCTTTTATGTGTCTTCTGAACCCCTATATATATAATAGGTGGAAAATGAATTTGGATGAAGCAGATTTGCGGCGAATATTTGCAAAGTCAATATGGCAAATTATAGATGAATGGGTCGATTTTTTAATTCTTTAACCTAAAAAGGTTTTAAAATGCAAGAATATTATCTAAGAATCTTTGCCATAAAACATATTTTTTGTAACTTTGCGGCGGTTTTAGGAAAAAAGGGTTTTGGAAATCCCATTTTGAATATTAGGATAAAGTTTCAGAAAGAAATATTTCACAACTTAAATACATTTAGAAAAAATGGCAAAGTTAGATTTGACAAAGTACGGCATTACTGGTGCTACAGTAATCGCTCACAATCCTTCTTACGAGCAGTTGTTCGAGGAGGAGACAAAGGCTGGTCTCGAGGGTTACGAGAAGGGTCAGCAGACAGAGTTAGGTGCAGTTAACGTTATGACAGGTATCTACACTGGTCGCTCACCTAAGGATAAGTACATCGTAATGGACGAGAACTCTAAGGACACTGTATGGTGGACAACAGAGGAGTACAAGAACGATAACCACCCAATGTCTGAGCAGGTTTGGGGTACTGTTAAGGATCTCGCTGTTAAGGAGCTCTGCAACAAGAACCTCTATGTAGTAGATGGTTTCTGCGGTGCTAACAAGGATACACGTATGGCTGTTCGTTTCATCGTTGAGGTTGCTTGGCAGGCTCACTTCGTAACAAACATGTTCATCCGTCCTACAGCTGAGGAGCTTGAGGCATTCGAGCCAGACTTCGTTGTTTACAACGCTTCTAAGGCTAAGGTAGAGAACTACAAGGAGCTCGGCTTGAACTCAGAGACTTGCGTTGCTTTCAACGTAACATCTAAGGAGCAGGTTATCATCAACACATGGTATGGTGGTGAGATGAAGAAGGGTATGTTCTCTATGATGAACTACTTCTTGCCATTGAAGGGTATGGCTTCTATGCACTGCTCTGCTAACTGCGATATGAACGGTGAGAACACAGCTATCTTCTTCGGTCTTTCTGGTACAGGTAAGACTACATTGTCAACAGACCCTAAGCGTAAGTTGATCGGTGACGATGAGCACGGATGGGATGACAATGGTGTATTCAACTTCGAGGGTGGTTGCTACGCTAAGGTTATCAACCTTGACAAGGAGTCTGAGCCAGATATCTACAACGCTATCAAGCGCAACGCTCTCCTCGAGAACGTAACTGTAGCTGCTGATGGTAAGATTGATTTCGCTGACAAGAGCGTAACTGAGAACACTCGTGTTTCTTACCCAATCTTCCACATCAACAACATCCAGCCAGGTTCTTCTGCTCCAGCTGCTAAGCAGGTTATCTTCCTGTCAGCTGATGCATTCGGTGTATTGCCTCCAGTATCTATCCTGACTCCAGAGCAGACTCAGTACTACTTCCTCTCTGGCTTCACAGCTAAGTTGGCTGGTACAGAGCGCGGTATCACAGAGCCTACTCCAACATTCTCTGCTTGCTTCGGTCAGGCATTCTTGGAGTTGCACCCAACTAAGTACGCTGAGGAGTTGGTAAAGAAGATGCAGAAGTCTGGTGCTAAGGCATACTTGGTTAACACAGGTTGGAACGGTACAGGCAAGCGTATCTCTATCCGCGATACACGTGGTATCATCGACGCTATCCTGAACGGTGACATCGACAAGGCTCCAACAAAGCAGATTCCTATGTTCGACTTCAAGGTTCCAACAGAGTTGCCAGGTGTAGCTACTGAGATTTTGGATCCACGCGATACATACGCTGATGCTTCTCAGTGGGAGGAGAAGGCTAAGGATTTGGCCGCTCGTTTCATCAAGAACTTCGCTAAGTACACAAACAATGAGGCTGGTAAGGCTCTCGTTGCTGCTGGTCCACAGCTCTAATTCGACATTTCGAATTTATACTAAATATGGAATCCCGTTTCTCGCAAGAGAAGCGGGATTTCTTCGTTTCTACGCCTCGAAATCACTAAAAAACTTAAAAAATGCGCCTAAAATGAATAATTTGCATAATAATAAGGAGAAAAGGTCGAGTTTTTAAAGAATTCTCAGTAAATTTGCAGCTAAAAAGAAAAATTGGATAGAATGAAAAGTAAATTTTTAGCTTTTATAGCACTTGTTGCAGCTACTTTGTCGCTCTCTTCATGCTTGAACAGCGACGAGACGGTAGTAGAATATACAAATGATACAGCCATCACGAGTTTCTCTTTGGGAAAGCTCGGTAGATACACGAAGACTACTGCAGGCAAGGATACTCTGATCGCGGATAAAGTGAATGGAGCTAACTATAAATTTTATATAGATCAGGTTAACCGCCAGATCTATAACGTAGATTCCTTGCCTACCAAGACAAGGACCGCTGCCGTATTGGCTACCATCAGTAGCAAGAACAGCAGCCCTATCTTCATCATGCACAAGAATTGCCCTGAGAAGATCGACTCGGCAAAGTATTATTCCAGCACCGATTCCATCGACTTCTCTCAGCCACGAATGGTTCGTGTATATAACAACTCGCTCAATGCCTACGTTACTTACACCGTAAAGGTGAACGTGCATCAGCAGGAAGGCAATGAGTTCAACTGGCAAGCCAAGGCTCAACTCAATGAGCAGCTCGCAGCACTCAGCGACTTGAAGGTGCTTGCCCTGGGAAGCTATATCTATGTATTCGGCAAGACCCTCGGGGGAATGAAGATATACAAGAGTGCTGCAAGCGACGGTAACAACTGGGCTGAGGTAACAGCCAACCAGACTTTCGCAGCTGCCGATTATCAGAACGCCGTGCAGATGGGTAATCAGCTCTACATCCTCTCTGATGGCAAGGTGTATGCTTCTGCCGATGCTGCAACCTGGAGTCTGGTAGGCGAGGATAGCCAGCTCAAGCAGTTGGTAGGTGCCAGCAGCAAGTATCTCTATGCCTTCACCGCTACAGGCATCGCCGTGTCTAAGGACAATGGCGCAACCTGGGCTGCCCAGAAGATGGATGCTGACCTCTCACTCCTGCCTACCCAGAACCTGAGCATGAATGTTTCTACCATCGCTTCTGTGAAGAATGTAGAGAATGTTCTCCTGCTCGGTACCCGTGATGCAAGCTATAGCGATACCATCGCTACACTCTGGAATCATGTGGCTGATTACTCTGCCAATGCTCCAGAAAGCGCATGGAACTATATAGAATATGATTCTCTCCAGAGTGGCAAGATGCCAATGATGGATCAGGTGCTCGTCTGTGGTGCTGATTCCGGTTTCGTTGCTCTCGGAAGCAACGGCAAATGGTATAAGAGCAAGAACAACGGACTGACATGGGGTGTAGATACACTCGTAACCATGCCAGCCGGATTCTCTGCTGCCACCCAGCGCTTCGGCTTCTGCCGCGACAAGGACAAATTCTACTGGGTAGTAAGAAACGGCAGCGTATGGAAGGGCCGCTTCAACAAGGATGGCTGGATCAAGGACCCGACCATCTTCGAATAAGACCCTCGGGAATCAATCATATTCATATCGCGTAAGGTATAGACATGAGGAGAAACTTGTGTAAATGCTTGTTGCTGCTGGTCTTGTTCCTCTTGCCGTTGCAGGTGATGAGGGCACAGGACGATTACCAGTATCGTCTGGAGATTGGTGCCGGCGTGGGACTGGTTGCCTACGAAGGCGACCTGAACGGCAATATTCTTGCCCATCAGCAGCCGATGGCAGCCATCGTGGGAAGATACAGCTTCGATCCCTACAAGGATCTGCGGTTCAACCTGGGGCTGGGAAAGCTGAAAGGCTCTAACGACAAGGTGAAGACCGATTATCCCGACCTGGATGGGAAAGCCTACTCCTTCAGCAATACCCTGGTGGATATGAGCCTCGTCTTCGAGTACAACTTCTGGCCCTATGGCACAGGCAGGGACTACAGAGGAGCCAGGAGGCTGGTGCCTTTCATCTTCGGAGGTCTGGGAGCCACCTTTGTGAAGGGAGAGCAGAAGAATGTATTTACTGCCAACGTGCCTCTGGGCATCGGGGCGAAATACAAGATAAATGAACGGATGAACATAGGTGTGGATTGGGGCATCCATTTTTCGCTGAACGATGAACTGGATGGGGTAAAAGACCCTTATGGCATCAAGAGCAGCGGACTCTGGAAAAACCAGGACTGCTATTCCATGCTGCAAGTCTCGTTCACCTACAGCTTCAGCGCAAAGTGTAAAACGTGTAATAAAGAAGAATAAGAACTCTTAATTAAGAAATAAGATATGAACAACTTGGATATGAACAGAATACCTGAGCACATCGCTATCATCATGGATGGCAATGGACGCTGGGCAACAGAAAGAGGTAAGGATCGCAGCTACGGCCATCAGGCTGGAGTTGACGCAGTGCGTTGCATTACATCAGAATGTACTCGCCTCGGTGTGAAGTACCTTACTCTCTATACTTTCTCTACTGAAAACTGGAATCGTCCTGCCGACGAGATTTCTGCCCTGATGGGACTGGTGCTGACTTCTCTGGAGGATGAGATCTTCATGAAGAACAATGTGCGGTTCCGCGTGATCGGCGACTTGAAGCGTCTGCCACAGGCTGTGCAGGACAAGTTGCAGGAGACCATGGACCATACCGCCAAGAACGATGCCATGACCATGGTAGTAGCCCTGAGCTACTCTTCGCGCTGGGAAATCATGAATGCGATGAAGAAGACCGTGAAGGAGGCTATGGAGAAGGGCGCCAGCTATGAGGAGGTTGAGAAGATGCTTACCGAGGAGAACTTCGAGAAGCACCTGGAGACCAACTTCATGCCAGACCCAGAGCTCCTGATCCGTACAGGTGGCGAGTTGCGTATCAGCAACTACCTGTTGTGGCAGATTGCCTATTCTGAGTTGTATTTCTGTGATACCTATTGGCCAGACTTCAACGAGGAGTGCCTGCACAAGGCTATCGAGAGCTACCAGTCGCGCCAGCGCCGTTTTGGCAAGACCGAGGCTCAGGTAGAAGCAGAGGAAGAGAAGTAAAAGGGGGAAAAAGGACGAAAAATAGATACTATATATATAATAAGGTATAAATGAACAAGCTAAGAAAGATTTTCATCCTGCTATTCGGCATCATGGCGAGTGTGCAGGTTATGGCACAGGACAAGATAGTACATCCAGATATCTCGTATGCCGGAACCCCTCGCACCTTGACCCTTGGAGGTATCAATGTGTCGGGTGTGGAAGGATACGAAGACTATGTGCTCACTGGTATCTCGGGCCTGACAGTGGGAGAAGAGATTGAAGTGCCAGGCGACGCTATTACCAATGCCGTCAAGCGCTATTGGAAACATGGACTTTTCTCTAAAGTCGCTATCGCTGCCGACTCTATCGTGGGTGAAAAACTTTATCTTCACATCTATCTCGCGGTAAGACCTCGTATCTCTGATATCCACTACGTGGGATTGAAGAAAAGCGAGCGTGAGGATATGGAGCAGAAGCTCGGTATGGTCAAGGGTACTCAGGTAACACCTAATATGCTCGACCGTGCCAAGATCCTTGCCAAGAAATACTTCGATGACAAGGGCTTCAAGAATGCTGAAATCCAGATTAACCAGCGCGACGATGTGGCTAACAAGGGTCAGGTAATCCTGGACGTAATCGTAGATAAGAAACAGAAAATCAAGGTTCACCAGATTACCATCGATGGTAACGAGAAACTTTCGGACAGAAAGATCAAGGGTGGACTCTTCTCGAAGGGAGCCTTTGCCAAGACCCACGAGGCTGGCAAGTTTGCTACTTTCTTCAAATCGAAGAAGTTTACTCCTGAGAGATGGAAGGAAGACAAGCAGAAACTCATCGACAAATACTACGAGTATGGTTATCGTGATGCGCAAATCCTGAAAGACAGCATAAGCAACTTCGACGAGAAGCACGTCAACGTATATGTCAAGGTAGATGAGGGTAAGCGCTACTTTATCCGCAATATCAACTGGGTGGGCAACACCGTATATGCTACTGACTATCTGAATGCCGTGCTCGGCATGAAGAAGGGCGATGTATATAACCAGAAACTCCTGGGCAAGCGATTGCAGGAAGATGAAGATGCTGTGGGCAACCTCTATTACAACAATGGTTACGTGTTCTCTAACATCAATCCTGCCGAAGTGAATATCGACGGCGATTCCATCGACCTTGAGATGCGCGTGACAGAGGGACCTCAGGCTTACCTGAGCCACGTACGTATCAACGGTAATACCCGTCTCTATGAGAACGTAGTACGCCGTGAGCTCCGTACCAAGCCAGGCGACCTCTTCTCTAAGGATGCCCTGATGCGTTCGGCACGTGAGTTGGCTTCCATGGGTCACTTCGATGCTGAGAAGGTTTCACCAGATGTAAAGCCTAACTACGAGGATGGTACTGTGGATGTAAACTGGAACCTGGAGCAGAAGAGTAACGACCAGATTGAGTTCTCGCTCGGTTGGGGTCAGACGGGTGTCATCGGACGTGTGGGCTTGAAGCTCAATAACTTCTCTATGGCAAACCTCTTCAACAAAAACAAGGAGCATCGTGGTATCATGCCTATCGGTGATGGTGAGGTGCTGAGTATCGGTGCACAGACCAATGGTACCTACTACCAGAGCTATAACGTAAGCTACTCTACCAACTGGTTTGGCGGCAAGCGCCCTATCCAGTTCAGCGTAGGTGCATACTACAGTAAGAGTACAGACGTGTCAAGCAACTATTACAATAATGCTGCCATGTACAACTATCAGAGTTACTTATATGGCTACGGTTCTAGTTACTATAATAACTACGAGAATTATTACGATCCAGACAAGTACATCCAGATGGTGGGTGTGAGCCTCGGTTGGGGTAAGCGCCTCCGTTGGCCGGATGATTACTTCACCTTGTCTGTACAGTTGGCTTACCAGCGCTACATGATGAAGAACTGGAGCTATATGCTGATGACCAACGGTAATGCGAACAACTTGAACTTGACCATCGCATTGAACCGTACATCAACCGACAACCAGCTCTTCCCACGTCGTGGTTCAGAGTTTGAGGCAAGTGTCAACCTTACTCCACCATGGAGTGCGTTCGACAACAAGGATTACAAGAACCTCGCCAACAACTCCAAATCTCCAACCTACTCTGCAGAGCAGCAGGAGAAATACCGCTGGATTGAGTATCACAAGTGGAAGTTCAAGGCAAAGACCTATACCGCACTTACAGAGGGTCAGAAGTGCTTCGTATTGATGACCCGTGTAGAACTCGGTTTGCTCGGTGCTTACAACAAGTACAAGAAGAGTCCATTCGAGACCTACTATGTGGGTGGTGACGGTATGAGCGGTTATTCTTCCTATTATGGTGAGGAGACCATCGGACTCCGTGGTTACGAGAACGGTTCCGTATCTTACAGCCGTACCACCGGTTATTATGCTTATGCATACGACCGCTTCTCATTGGAGCTCCGTTATCCATTCCTCCTGGGCAATACCACTATCTATGGTTTGACCTTCGTAGAGGCAGGTAACGCCTGGTATGATACCAAGGACTTCAACCCATTCAGCATGAAGCGCAGTGCCGGTGTCGGTGTGCGTATCTTCCTGCCAATGGTGGGTCTGATGGGTATTGACTGGGCTTACGGTTTCGACAAGGTATGGAACGGAAGCCAGTATAAGAAGGGTGGAAGCCAGTTCCACTTCATCTTGGGTCAGGAATTCTAAAGACGGATTTTATGAAGAAAATAGTATTGATGCTGATGATGGCTGTAGCAGCCATCTCAGCACATGCACAGAAATATGCATTGGTGGATATGGAGTACATCCTGCGCAATATCCCAGCCTATGAGCGTGCCAACGAGCAGTTGAACCAGGTGAGCCGCAAGTGGCAGGCCGAGGTAGAGGCGCTCAATCTGGAAGCAAGCACCATGTACAAGAACTATCAGAACGAGGTAGTATTCCTCTCACAGGAGCAGAAGAAGGCCAAGCAGGACTCCATTATGCAGAAGGAGAAGGAAGCCAGCGACCTGAAGAAGAAATACTTCGGTGCCGAGGGAGAGCTTTACAAGAAGCGAGAGGCGCTGATGGGACCTATCCAGGAGGAGATTTACAATGCCGTGAAGGAGATTTCCAACCTGCGCGGCTACTCGCTTGTTCTTGATAGAGCCAGCAACAATGGCATCATTTTTGGCTCGCCAAAAATAGACATCAGCAACGAGGTACTCCAAAAATTAGGCTATTCTAACAAATAATAAGTGTTATTCCAGGAAATAATCTAGGTTATTTCAAGAAATAATTGTATATTTGCAGCCGATAAGAGAGGATGCGGCAGGAAAACTCCGCCCTCGGCATAACCAATTAAGAATAATAATTAAAAAAGAATAAACAGAAATGAAAAAGCTTATTTTAATGTTGATGCTTTGCGCACCAATGACAATGATGGCACAGAAGTTCGGTAAGGTAAATACTCAGCAGATCATGCAGTCTTTGCCAGACGTAGCTAAGGCCAACGGCGAGTTGGAAGCTCTCCAGAAGCAGAAGGAGAACGACCTCAAGTCTATGCAGGATGAGTTCCAGCGCAAGGCAGATGAGTACCAGAAGGGCGCAAGCACCATGAATGCTACTGCCAAGCAGCAGAAGGAAACAGAATTGCAGGGTCTTCAGCAGAAGATTCAGCAGGCTTACCAGGATGGTCAGCAGGAGTTGCAGAAGAAGAGCAGTGAGCTCATGCAGCCTATCATCGCTAAGGTACGTACAGCTATCGAGGCTGTAGGTAAGGCTGGTAACTATACATACATCATGGAGGAAGGCACAGCTATCTATACTGGCGCCAACGTGGTAGATGTTACCAAGGAAGTACAGGCTAAGATCAAGTAATCAAACGTAAGTATTTCTATAAAAAAGCTAAGGGCAGGCACAAGTGCCTGCCCTTATTTATCATCTAGTATATTCATATCATATATAATAAGGTATCACGCATTATGAAAAAGAATCTCCTATTTTTGGCGCTCGCTCTTGTTGCCCTCTCGGCTTCTGCACAGCAGAACCAGACTCCGGCGGAACAACCAGCAGCCATCGTTGCACAGCCAGCATTGCGATTTGGCTACTTCAGCTTTGAGCAGGTTTTTCATACCATGCCTGGTTATGCCATAGCCAAGCATAATATGGATGAACTCCGCGCAAAGTATGATGAGGAAACCAAGCGCGTGGAAACTGAGTTTAATACCAAGTATGAGGAATTCCTTGACGGTCAGCGCTCGTATGCCAAGACTATCCTGGAGAAGCGCCAGGCTGAACTGCGTGAATTGATGGAGAAGAACATCGCCTTCAAGGCTGAGGCTGCCAAACTCCTGAATCAGGCAGAGACCGATGCGTATGCTCCTCTCAAGACCCAGATCAACGAGGCTGCCAAGCTGATTGGCAAGGAGAAGGGATTTGCCTTCATCATCAATACCGACAACAACGCCACACCTTATCTGAGTGAAGAAATGGGTGAGGATATTACAGCAGTGCTGGAGGAGAAACTAAAATGATTCTGCCATCTAATCCCGGACCTATCGGAATCTTTGATTCCGGATATGGTGGCTTGACCATCCTGCATGGCTTGCGCCAGATGTTGCCGCAGTACGACTATATGTATCTGGGCGACAATGCCCGTGCGCCATACGGTTCGCGCTCCTTCGAGGTGGTGTATAAGTTTACCCGCCAGGCTGTGCTGAAGCTTTTTTCCATGGGTTGCCATCTGGTAATCCTGGGTTGCAATACGGCTTCGGCTAAGGCGCTGCGCTCTATCCAGCAGAGAGACATCCCGGAACTGGACCCTGACCGCCGTGTGCTGGGCATCATCCGTCCTACTGCCGAGGTGATAGGTACGCTGACCAAGAGTCGCCACGTGGGCATTCTTGCCACCGAGGGAACCATCAAGAGCGAGAGCTACAAGATGGAGATTGGCAAGCTCTGGCCGGATATCCAGGTAAGCGGAGTGGCTTGTCCGCTCTGGGCTGCTATCGTAGAGGCCAACGAGGCAGATAGTCCTGGTGCTGATTATTTCGTCAAGAAGCGCATCGACCAGTTGATGCGTATGGATGAGGACATCGATACCATCATCCTGGGTTGCACCCATTATCCACTGCTCATGAGCAGCATCGTGAAGAATCTTCCCGACGGCGTGAGAGTGGTGCCACAGGGACAGTATGTGGCCAACAGTCTGCAGGATTATCTGCAGCGACATCCGAATATGGAACAGATGGTGACAAAGGGTGGTAGCTGCAAGTATCTGACTACAGAAAGTGAGGAGAAATTCAAGGAGTCGGCGTTGATATTCCTGCATGAGCAGGTGGATGTTACACACGTGGACCTTGAATAGTTTATAATTAATAGTTTATAGTTAATAGTTATGCAAGAAACAAGACAAAACCGTATATCAAGACTGCTCCAGAAGGAGTTGAGTCTTATCTTCCAGTCACAGACCCGCATGATGCATGGTGTGATGGTAAGTGTTACTAAGGTAAGAGTAAGCCCGGATCTTAGCATCTGCACTGCTTACCTCAGCGTGTTCCCATCTGAAAAGGGTGAGGAAATTCTGAAGAATATCAATGCCAACGAGAAGACTATCCGCTTCGACCTGGGCAGAAAGGTGAGAAATCAGTTGCGCATCATTCCTGAGCTCCGTTTCTTCCTGGACGACAGCCTGGATTATCTGGAGCGCATTGATGAACTCTTGAAGAAGTAAAAAAGTAAAAAGACAAATGAATTTTCCATTCTTTATTGCTCGCAGGTATCTCTTTTCCAAGAAGAGTACACACGTTATCAATGTGATCAGCTCCATCTCTGTGATTGGTGTGGCTGTGGCAACGATGGCACTCGTCATCGTGCTGAGCGTATTTAATGGTTTCCACGACCTGGTGGCTACGCTCTTTACGAGCTTCGACCCGCAGTTGAAGGTGGTGCCGATGGAGGGAAAGACGGCGCCTGCCGATGACCCGATATTGACGCAGATACGTATGCTGCCACAGGTAGATGTGGCTACTGAAACCGTGGAAGACCAGGCGCTGGCAATCTATGATGACCGTCAGGCTATGGTGAGAATCAAGGGCGTGGACGACAACTTCTCTGAGTTGTCACATATCAACGACATCCTTTATGGTGATGGCTGTTTCTCGCTCCATGCTGCCAATCTGCAGTATGGAACCGTGGGTATCCGTCTGGCACAGACCTTGGGTATCGGGGCAAAATGGGATGGTTTTATGAAGATTTATGCTCCGCAGAAGGAGGGACAGTTGGATATGATGAATCCGGATGCCGGCTTCGTGGTTGATTCGCTGAATTCACCGGGTGTGCTCTTCGCCGTCAAGCAGTCGAAATACGACAAGAATTATATCATCACTTCCATTGCCTTTGCGCGCAACCTCTTCGGTCAGCAGGGTATGCTCTCTGATCTGGAGATCCGCCTGAAGGAGGGTAGTGACCTGCAGGCAGTAAAGGCTGAGATGCAGAAGATTGCCGGCACCAAGTATAAGGTGCTGGATAGATTTGAGCAGCAGGAAGATACTTTCAAGATCATGTCGATAGAGAAGCTGATGGCTTACATCTTCCTGACCTTTATCCTCGTAGTGGCATGTTTCAACATCATCGGTTCGCTCTCGATGCTCATCATCGACAAGAAGAACGATGTGGTGACGTTGCGGAATCTGGGTGCCAATGACAAACAGATTACGCGTGTTTTCCTTTTCGAGGGAAGAATGATTGCAGTGATTGGTGCGGTGATTGGTATCGGACTGGGTCTGTTGCTCTGCTGGCTGCAGCAGCAGTATGGCTTCGTAAGACTGGGCGACTCCGAGGGCTCCTTCATCGTAAATGCCTATCCGGTAAGCGTTCACTATTCTGATGTAGCCATCATCTTTGTAACGGTTATCGCCGTAGGCTGGCTTGCCGTATGGTATCCGGTGAGAGCATTGAGTAAAAGACTTTTGAGTTAATAGAAAGAAATAAGCATAAAAAATCCTGCTTGTGTATGATCAACGCAAGCAGGATTTTTTATGCTTATTTCTTTTTATTTCTTTCTGATGAGTGTCAAGCCATCGCGCAGCGGCAGGATGACTACTTCTACCCTAGGGTCGTTGGCAATCAGGTCATTGAATGCTCGGATGCCCTTGGTCTGATGGTCGCGGTCGTAGGCTGGGTCGATGACGTGCCCGTCCCACAGCGTATTGTCTGCCAGAATATATCCGCCAGGATTCAGAATCTTCATCACCATCTCGTATGTCTCGATATAGGTGCGCTTGTCGCCATCCACGAAAGCCAGGTCAAACATCACCCCCAGTTTGGGTGCTTCAACGTTGGCATCGCCGATGCGGAAATCAATCTTGTCGGCAACATCCGAACCCTCAATCCAGGGACGGGTGAAATCTTCCATCTCGTCATTGATTTCGAAAGTATAGAGCTTGCCTCCTTCCTGCAATCCCTGAGCCAGACAGATGGCGCTGTAGCCACTGAAGGTTCCCACCTCAAGAATATTCTTGGGGCGAATCATCTGAACCAGCATCTTGAGTAATCTGCCCTGGATGTGACCACTCGCCATACGTCCGTGAATGGTATGGATATTGGTGGCACGGTAGAGACGATAGAGGTAATCTCCCTCTGGTTCAATATGTTGGCAGATGTATTTGTCTATCAATTCTGTTTCGGTCATCTTACTCCCCGTTTTCCTTTTGTGATAAGATACCTGCGATGGCAAGGTCGTAGGAAGCCAGACCGAATCCACAGATGACTCCCAGGCAGGCGCAGGAGATGTAAGAGTGATGGCGGAACTCCTCGCGCTTGTGCACATTGGAGATATGTACCTCTACGCAAGGGCATTTCATGCTGCGGATGCAATCCTGCAAGGCAATGCTGGTGTGGGTGTAGGCACCCGCATTGAGCACTACGCCATCGTAGGTGAAGCCTACTTCCTGCAACTTGTTGATAAGCTCGCCCTCGATGTTGCTCTGATAGTATTCTATCTCTACATCAGGGTATTTAGCCTTCAACTTAGGCAGATAGCTCTCGAAAGAATTGCTGCCATAAATGCCTGGCTCGCGAACGCCCAGGAGGTTCAAATTAGGACCATTGATAATCTGTATCTTCATAATCACATGATTTTTTAAGTCTGTATCATTAATTTTTTGTATCTTTGCAGATGCATAGGTTATCTATCTCATAGCTAACCCTGATGCAAAGGTAATAATAAAATTGGAAACTGACAAGAAATTAGATAAGAAAATGGCAAATGACATCATCAGGAATTATATGAGATACCTCAAGCTGGAACGAAACTATACGTATAATACGCTTGAGGCATATCGCCACGACCTGGAATATCTCATAGAATATGCCCGCCAGAACGATGTGGCACTGGTGGATATGAAGCTGGAAAATCTGGAGAACTTCTCGGCAAGTCTTCACGACAAAGGCATCGTTGCCCGCTCGCAGGCTCGCATCCTCTGTGGTGTGCGCTCCTTCTACCGTTATCTGGTGACCGACGGCTATATCAAGGATGATCCTACCGAACTGTTGCCTTCGCCGCAGATAGGCGAACATTTGCCGGAATATCTCTCTGTAGAGGAGGTGGATATGCTGGAGGCTGCCATCGATCTCTCGAAATGGGAAGGGCAGCGCAACAAGGCTATCATCGAAACCCTTTTCTCTTGCGGACTGCGTGTTACGGAACTGGTGAATCTCAAGATCAGTCAGATCTTTGAGGAGGATAAGTTTATCAGAGTTCTGGGAAAGGGAAGGAAGGAAAGGCTGGTGCCTATCTCTGACAGGGCATTGAAGGAAATTCACCTGTGGTACATCGACCGCAATCTCATGAAGATCAAGCCCGGAGAGGAAGATTATGTCTTTCTGAACCGCAGAGGTGCCCATCTTACCCGTGTGATGATTCTCATCATGATCAAGAATGCGGCACAGGATGCGGGTATCAAGAAAACCATTTCGCCTCATACGCTGAGACACAGTTTTGCCACCGCTCTGCTCAAGGGTGGAGCCGACCTGAGAGTGATTCAGGCACTGCTGGGACACGAGGACATCGGAACCACGGAAATCTATACGCATATTGAAACTTCCGACCTCAGGGATGCCATCTTATACCATCATCCACGCAATATCAGGCATAGGGAAGAATAAATGGTTATGATTCAGCTACAAAAGGAGGATTATTCGGCTGTATTTGCTCTATTTTTCGGCTGAATATGGCAGAATCTGAAAAAAAATGCGTAACTTTGCAGCCGCAAAATAAAGAACATCAATTAATAACAGAAAATAAAGGAAAAATATGGCATATTTGTTTTCATCAGAATCAGTTTCTGAAGGACATCCAGATAAGGTGGCCGACCAGATTTCAGATGCTTTGCTCGATCAGTTCCTGGCATACGATGACCATGCTCACTGCGCTATCGAGAGCTTCTGTACTACTGGTCAGGTAGTAATCATGGGCGAGGTTCGCTCTAATGTATATGTTGACTTGCAGACTATCGCACGCAAGACCATCAAGAAGATCGGTTATACCAAGAGCGAGTATCAGTTTGACGGTGACTCTTGTGGCGTGCTCACTGCCATCCACGAGCAGAGTGATGACATCAACCGCGGTGTAAGCCGTGAGGAGGATGAGAATCAGGGCGCTGGCGACCAGGGTATGATGTTCGGTTACGCTACAAACGAAACCGCGAACTACATGCCTGTATCACTCGACCTGGCACAGCTCATCATGCGTGTGCTTGCTGACATCCGCAAGGAGGGTAAGGTGATGACTTATCTCCGTCCAGACTCTAAGAGCCAGGTTACCATCGAGTACTCAGACGATAATATCCCACAGCGCATCGATACCATCGTGGTTTCTACCCAGCACGATGACTTCATCAAGAAGTCAAATGGCGAGGACGATGATGATGCCATGTTGGCAAAGATTCGTGAGGATGTGATCAATATCCTGATTCCAAGAGTAAAGACTCACTTGAGCGACAAGGTATTGGCTCTCTTCAACGAAGACATCAAGTACTTCGTAAACCCTACCGGTAAGTTCGTGATTGGTGGTCCTCATGGAGATACAGGTCTTACCGGCCGTAAGATCATTGTAGATACATACGGTGGCAAGGGTGCTCACGGTGGTGGTGCCTTCTCTGGCAAGGATTCTAGTAAGGTGGACCGTTCTGCAGCTTATGCAACCCGTTACATCGCCAAGAACATGGTAGCTGCCGGCGTGGCAGACGAGATGTTGGTTCAGGTAAGTTACGCTATCGGTGTGGCAGAGCCTGTAAGCATCTACGTAAATACCTATGGCAGAAGCCATGTGAATATGGCCGACAGCGAGATTGCCAAGAAGATTGCCGAGATGTTTGATCTCCGTCCAAAGGCTATCGAGCGCCAGTTGAAGTTGCGTCAGCCAATGTTCTTTGAAACTGCCGCATACGGACACATGGGTCGTAAGAACGAGGTAGTGGAGAAGACCTTCACCAGCCGTTATCACGAAGCAAAGACCATGAAGGTAGAGCTCTTCACATGGGAGAAGCTCGATAAGGTAGATGAAATCAAGAAGGCTTTCGGTCTTTAAGGAACGAATAACAATAAGAGAGCGGTTTCTTAGGAAATCGATAGAAAAGAATGGTGCAGCAAGCAGATTCGATACATACAGGTCTGGAGATTGAAGCTGAATTACAGCAGCAATCTGTCCAGCAAAAACATAGCAGCCAACTCACACCTAAACTGGTGCTGAGTTGGCTGCCTAAGAATGCGACCCCTGCCCAACAGGATTCCATGATCAGGGCGCACATCAAACCCTGTGAGATTACTCACTGGAGCGGGATGCCCGATACCCTGCATCTGCCCGGACATAAGGCCGGCAAGAGTTTCAGAGATGTGAGCTTGCCACAATACTATCGTGAGTCGTTCTTCTCGAAAGACTCGCTCTTCCATCCTGAGCTAAGAGGTGGAAGACTGGGCGTGGCGGGTGATCCAGTGCCTTATACGGTGGCGGGCGATAACTTCATCACCTCGTTGCTGCTTTTGTGCTTTGTGTTGGCATGTATTGCATTCTCCAAGTCGAAGCATTTCGTTTTCCGCCAGGCAAAGGCCTTCTTCCGCGTTCAGCGAGAGGGAACTACGGTGATTACGGAGACGAGTTCGGAGGTTCGCTTCCAGTTCTTCTTTGTATTGCAGACCTGCCTGCTGGTGGCACTCGGATACTTCTTCTACTCGAAGGCATCCATCAGCGATACGTTTACCATCGAGCAGAATTGGGTAATCTGTATCTATGCCGGATATGTGATGAGCTATTGCCTGATCAAGGCTTTGCTCTATACCATAGCGGGTCTGGTATTCTTCGACAAGAAAAAAAATGAACAATGGCTCAAGGCGTATCTCTTCCTGTTATCCTGCGAGGGAGTACTGCTGTTCCCGGTAGTTATGCTCCTGTCTTACTTCGACTTATCGCTCCAGGTAGCAGTGATATATACCATTATAGTACTCGTATTGGTGAAAATGTTGTCATTTTATAAGAGTTATCTTATCTTTTTTAAAAGAAATGGCTTGTTTTTGCAGATAATTTTGTACTTTTGTGCCCTTGAAGTAGTACCTCTGTCTGCCCTTTGGGGTGGACTCGTATTAATCAGTCATTATTTGAAAATAAACTTTTAAGACAAGATGATTAAAAAAATTTTAGTTTCTCAGCCAAAACCAGCAAGTGAGAAATCTCCTTACTATGATATCGAGAAGGAGTACGGCGTAGAATGTGTGTTCCGCCCATTCTTTAAGGTTGAGGGACTTACAGCGAAAGAATTCCGTCAGCAGAAGATTAATCTGTTAGACTACACTGCAGTCGTTTTTACATCTCGCCATGCAGTGGACAATTACTTCAAATTAGCCAAGGAGATGCGTATTACCATTCCTGAGGATATGAAGTATTTCTGTGTTATTGAGACCATCGCACTCTATATCCAGAAGTATGTACAGTATCGTAAGCGCAAGGTCTTCTTCGGTGATACTGGTAAGATCGACGGATTGATGGCACAGATGAGTCGTCATAAAGGAGAGAAATATCTCGTTCCACTGAGTAGTGTGCACAATGATGATGTGAAGAACCTTCTCGACGAGAAGAAGCTGAATCATACTGAGTGCGTGATGTATCGCACGGTAAGCAATGACTTCACAGAGGAAGAAATCAAGTCGTTCGACTATGATATGATGATTTTCTTCAGTCCTACAGGAGTAAAAGCCCTGAAGAAGAACTTCCCTAAGTTTGAGCAGGGCAAGATTGCTCTCGGTGCTTTCGGTCCGGCAACCATGAAGACTGTAACTGACGAAGGTCTTCGCATCGACTTGGAGGCTCCTACCAAGGAGTTCCCATCCATGACTGGAGCGCTGAAGGATTATCTGAAGCGAAACAATAAATAAGAAACTATATGATGTTGACAGAAACAGATAACACTTTCGGAAAGAGAGAGCACCTATGCAAGCAGACGCTCATAGACCAGCTCTTTAGCGGTAAAGCCCATGCTATGACGGCTTGGCCCTTGAAGATGGTGTATCTTGTTGTTGACAAGACTGATGAGCAGAGTGCTTCTGTAGAACTGATGGTAAGTGTGTCGAAGCGATTCTTCAAGAGAGCCGTGAAGCGCAATCGGGTGAAAAGACAGATCCGTGAAGCTTACCGCACCCAGAAGCATGAGCTGATGGAGCGTATGGCACAGATGCCCGACAAGCAGCTGCTGCTTGCCGTCATCTGGCAGGATGGCAAACTGCACGATTCGGCTGAGCTGAATGCCAAGATGAACAAGAACCTGCAACGATTGGTAGAGAAACTATGAAGTATCTGCATATCGTCTGGCATGGAATCGTAAAAGTACTGACCTGGCTGTTGTTGCTTCCTATCCTGTTCTATCAGAAGTGCATCACTCCCTATACACCGCCGTCATGCCGCTTTCAGCCAACCTGCTCAGAATATGCCAGGCAAGCCATACGGAAGCATGGACCCTTCAAGGGACTGGCTTTGGCCGTGTGGCGCATCTTGAGGTGCAATCCTTGGGGTGGTTCGGGCTATGATCCCGTGCCGTAAGTTTCCGACTGTATCGTTGGGCCCCATATACATATTATATAATATATAAAGAAATCACATTCGATGGCAAAAAATTTTGTTGAAGAATTGAAATGGCGTGGTATGCTGGCGCAGATAATGCCAGGTACTGAGGAATATCTCAACACCCACATGGTGTCAGCCTATCTCGGAACCGACCCTACTGCAGACTCTCTGCACATCGGTCACCTTTGCGGTATCATGATGTTGCGCCACTTGCAGCGTTGTGGTCATAAGCCTTATCTCCTCGTCGGCGGTGCCACGGGTATGATCGGCGACCCTTCTGGCAAGAGCCAGGAGCGTAATCTTCTCGATTCAGAGACTCTCTATCATAACCAGGAAGCTATCAAGAAGCAGGTATCTAAGTTCCTCGACTTCGATGGCAATGAGCCTAACAAGGCGGAGTTGGTGAACAACTACGACTGGATGAAGGACTTCACCTTCCTCGATTTCGCTCGTGTGGTTGGTAAGCATATCACTGTAAACTACATGATGGCGAAGGATAGTGTGCAGAAGCGCTTGAACGGTGAGGCTCGCGACGGCTTGTCTTTCACTGAGTTCACCTATCAGTTGCTCCAGGGCTACGACTTCCTCTATCAGTATGAGAAGTATGGCGTGCGTCTCCAGTTGGGTGGTAACGACCAGTGGGGTAACATGACTACCGGTACTGAGTTGATTCACCGCACATTGGGTAACGACGCAGAGTGCTTCTGCCTCACTTGCCCATTGATTACCAAGGCAGACGGCAAGAAGTTCGGTAAGACAGAGAGCGGTAACATCTGGTTGGATCGCAACCGCACCACACCTTACGCTTTCTACCAGTTCTGGTTGAACGTAAGCGATGACGATGCAGAGAAGTACATCAAGATCTTCACCGACCTTGACAAGGAGACTATCGATGCCCTCGTAGAGGAGCACAAGCAGGATCCAGGTCGTCGTGTACTCCAGAAGCGTCTGGCTGAGGAGGTTACCGTGATGGTTCACTCTCAGGAGGACTTGGATATGGCTATCGCTGCCAGCAACATCCTCTTCGGTAAGGCTACCAAGGAGAACTTGGCACAGCTCGATGAGGCTACCTTGAACGATGTATTCGCCAATGTTCCTCACTACGACCTCGACAAGAACCTGCTCGGTGGAACTGCTGTGGATCTCTTCAATCAGGAGGGTATGCAGATTTTCCCAAGCAAGAGCGAGATGCGCAAGCTCGTTAAGGGTGGTGGCGTTTCTCTCAACAAGGAGAAACTCGCTGCTTTCGACCAGGTAATCACTGCTGATGACCTGATTGACGGCAAGTATCTTTTGGTTCAGAAAGGTAAGAAGA
>OGJV01000110.1_pt1 | contig 55187 bp, 42 predicted proteins | sample 1572271 | NCBI WGS metagenome assembly OGJV01 (sample SAMEA2582107, study PRJEB24529) | metagenome | biome: Human gut stool | place: China | collected 2011
CCAAGACCCACAGCTTAGAAGGCTGTTGCTCTAATCCAACTGAGCTACGGAACCATCATTTTTGTTGATGCAAAATTAAGGATTTATTTTGATTTGATGAAACTTAGACGAATTGGAATGAGGTATTTAACAGTATTTAACCGAAAATTGTGGCGTATAGGCAAAATATCGCACACCGCTGGCTAACAATTTGTGGAAAATTACGTATATTTGCAAGAAAAGTGCTCCCGTATCCGGTAACAATTCTCATCATGGCAACGCTTGAGCACACTCGGTCGGGCTCATCTTGTTTAATGAAAACAATGGGTATAGCCTTGCACTCAACCGTGAACGTCCGACACCATACATAACTGTATGTCAAAGCCAAATACACAAATTGAAAAATATTATCAAATACATTCAAATCTTATGCGATTCATGAAAAAGATTATCTCATTTCTCTTTGCAGCAGCCTTGGCCTTGCCAAGTTTTTCTGCCATTCAGCGTCCCAAATTGATCGTCGGTTTAGTAGTTGACCAAATGAGATGGGACTACCTTTATTATTATTACGACCAATTCCAAGATGGAGGTTTGCGTCGCTTGGTCGACGAAGGCTTTAGTTTCGAGAACACGATGATCAACTACGTGCCCACCGTCACCTCCATTGGACACACTTGCATCTACACAGGAGCCGTCCCGGCACTGAATGGAATTGCGGGAAACAATTTCTACGAGAACGGCGTAAAAATGTATTGTTGTGGCGACTCAACCGTGAAGAGTGTGGGATCTAACAGTCGCGAAGGAAAGATGTCACCCCGCAACCTCATCGCAACGGGTATTGGCGACATGTTAAAGATAGCCACTGACTTTCAAGGCAAGGTGTTTGGCGTGGCTCTCAAAGACCGCGCAGCAATTCTGCCAGCAGGTCACGCCGCCGATGCGGCTTATTGGTGGGACCAATCGGCAGGTCACTTCATCACATCATCCTATTATATGAACGAATTGCCAAATTGGGTTAAAAAGACGAACAAACAATTGTGCGTAAAGCCCGGAACTGATGTGAAGACATCGCCCATTGGTATAGTTAAAACCTTCCAAATGGCCGAGGCTACGCTTCTCAACGAACATCTTGGCGAGGATGGAGCAACCGACCTTCTTGCAATCAGCGTGTCGTCGACCGATGCCATCGGACACACATACGGAACGAGAGGGAAGGAAAACTACGACACATACATGGAGCTCGACCGCCAGTTGGCGCATTTTCTGAGGGTATTGGACGATAAAGTGGGGCGTGGCAACTACCTGTTTTTCCTCACAGCCGACCATGGCGCCTCGCACAATCCCAACTTTCTAAAAGATCACAAGATACCCGCAGGAGGCCTGGAGACATGGACTTCCTGGAAATCAATGAGGGATCGACTCAGCAACATTTTAGATATTGCTGGCGACGTGATTGAGGCAGAAGATGCTGGACGCATCTACCTTAACCACCAACTGATAGAGAAAAACGGCAAAACGATTGATGAGGTAAAGGCCGCAGTAATCAAGGAACTGGAAAAAGACGAAAACATCCTGTATGTTGTGGATTACGACAAAGCGCTTACCACATCCATCCCCCAGCCCATCCGTGAGCGCATCGTGAACGGATACAACAAGAAACGCAGTGGCGACTTGTTCTATGTGCCCAAGGCGGGATTTGAAAACGTTGACAAATCGGCAGACTACAAAGGAACCACCCATGGGCAATGGAACCCCTACGACTCGCACATCCCGTTCGTGTTATTTGGTTGGAATGTAAAGCATGGAGAAACCAGCGAGCCTTCGTACATAGTAGATATCGCACCCACCATCTGCGAAATGCTCCACATACAGATGCCCAACAGTTGTGTTGGAAACGCTCGCTATAAAACCTGTAACCCCTAACCCTACCCCAACCACCATGTTGGTTAGGGAACCCTTGACAAAACCAGCAGCTTAAGCACAACATCACTTAGGCAGCTGGTTTTGCTGTTTTGTATCGTTTTAACTACAAACAGCGACTTTATTCACCAGTTTTAGAAATAAGCACCAATCTACAAAAGATTCCTGTTACGCAAAAAAGGCATTGTGATAGCATAAATACACAGAAAGGTGGATAGACGAAACACTTAGTCAGCAAGCAACGCTTGACTTATGTCAACTTGTAAATTGAATCACGAATATTTACATTTCAATCACATTCCTTCTTTATATTATAATATGAGTAACAATGCCAAAGTGTCGTTTTTCCCATCAAAACTAACATATTGTAAAGCAATAGCCCTTTTATAAGCCTTTGTTCGCGGATACCATAATAAAAATGTAAGCGCAGGATGTTAAATATTGCATTTTTTAAACCGAAAGCCGATTAGGCACTTTCAGTTTTTCTAAACCGAAAATTAATTATAAAATAGTGTTAATAAATCATTGCCGATACATATTTTTTGTATACCTTTGCACCAGAAAATTAAACCAAGACTAAAAATTTAAAGGAGGTACTAAAATGAAAAAAATCGCTTTGATTTCGATGATGATGCTGATGTCTGTCGCAACTTTCGCCAGCAAGCATGTGAGTAACGACGCTGTAGTAGTAGCCGACACCATCTACTATTCTGCTGACCAGTTGAGCGTTTCCGACGCCAGTCAGGCAAGCTATTATCGCCTGCTGATGACCCAGGGCAATGGTGTCGACAAGAAAGACGTATTCAAGGACTACTATATGGATGGCACCTTGAAGGCAGAGGGCGGCTACAACTTCGTAGACCTCGGCAACGACAAGAACACCATCTTCAATGGTGACGTTGTCACCTACTACGCCAATGGCAAGGAGAAACTCCACGGCAAGTATGTGGACGGCAAGCGCAATGGCTATTTCACCGTTCAACTTCGCGAAGGCGGCGTTGCTGTGGTCAAGTATGTTAACGGCCGTTCAGCCTTCGACCACTTCATGGTAACACGTCCTGACGGTACTCAGGAGGAGCGTCCTCTCTCAGAAATCAGATCTCTCTTACAATAATAACGTATAAAGCAATCATTTTTTGAAAGAGGGTGTGTCAAAACTCATTTTTTGAAAATATGAACTTATAATTTGAAATTTGAGCATCCTAAAAGACTAAAGAAAGGGCCGTATCATTACTCAATACAGAGTTTGATAAGACCCTTTTTAATATCATAGTTATAATCTGTAACTTTGAAGAGTAGTCATTTTAGTTTTGACACACCCTCTTTTACATGAATACCCTCGCTCTTTCTCCCATGGAACAAAGCATTTCCCTGTTTTTTGACGCCACTGCTAGACCCGGGCACTCTCTGCCCTCATCTGGCTAAACGAAAACACCACATTGTTTCACATTACAACAAGGCCTGTTCCGTGTGGTTTACAGACATTAAGTCAACGCTCAGGTACGAGAGTTTCCCTTCGTCGCCACACAAACCCTCGTATTGAAGCGGAGAAAATGATACCGTTACAAAGTTTTCAACCAACCTATGATGGCCTGAAGCACCTCTGGCGCAATGGTTTCTTCTATTTGCTGATATTCGAGCACGCTACCTGTTGTGCAATGTTGGAAAAGATGATTCAAACCTTCAAACTTCTTAATTTCATGCCGGCTGTTAATAAGCCCCGACTCCAGCACCTGAATGTTTGACGCACAATCCACTTGGGTATCCTTCGTACCATTCAAAGCCAAAACTGGACATTTTACCTTGTCAAGCGATTTGCTAACATCAACATTTAGCAAATAGCGAAGATAGGGCGTGTCGCACTGCTTGACCGAGCTCTCTAAGACCAGCTTGAGTTCAGCTGGAACGCCTTCAAACGACAGTTGTTCCACTTTCTTCCCTTCTGCCAACCCTTCGAAAGCCTGTTGCACAACAGCGCAACAAGTGTCAAGGATACCTTGCGATAGCCCCAATGAGGCCATACTGGCACGATTCTGTCTCATCAACGTTTCTTTACCCGAGGCAGCCATGGCCGCCAAAGTAACTATAAAATCAGGCTTTCCTTGTTCTGCCATCATGAGTGCGATGGTGCCACCCTCGCTATGCCCAAGGACACCCACCTTGCCAAATCTTTTCCGCATGAGTCTCAACGCTACTTGCGCGTCGCTCGCAAAATCGCCAGTGGTATACGCATACATCTGATATCCCTCAAGACCGTAGCCTCTGTCATCGTAGCGATACGACGCTATGCCTTGCCGAGCCAGCGCATCGGCTATCACAGCGAATGGCTTATGGCCGAACATCTCCTCGTCGCGGTTTTGCAGACCGCTTCCCGTGACCATTACCACCACAGGGGTATTTCTATCACAATGGACCGGCAACACCAACGTCCCCTCAAACGTGAAACCATCATTGGCGAAAGAAACCGTTTCCTCCCTATAGGGGAAGGGCGGAACTGGAGTCTGTGGACGGTTTACTTGTAAAGTTCCGGGCATAAGGATTAAAGGGAATTCCATCCCCATTTGGGTAAAAGTTCCACGAATTGCATTTCCGTCGTTCTTTCCCTCAAAAGTAGCACCAATGGCCGCTATTGTCACACGAACGGTGCCGTCGGCCAAAATTTCCCTTTGGGCTGGAATACCCTTGGCACCCTGCGAAGGCGAATCCATAGTGCAACCATTATCAGCAAAATGAAACACCAATGGCAACTTGGTTCCCTGGAAATCCAGTTCACCTTTCCATGCTCCCTCTTGTGCTTGAACAGAGAGCGCGAGCCACGCCCAAAGCATGACAAACAACAATCTCGTAGACTTCATCTTATTAGGTTTTTCCTTAAACTAGCAGACTTATAATTTTACAGGAAAGCAAGTCATTGGATAACAACAAATTATCCTATGCTTGCATATGTCAGGAAATTCACTTACCTTGGTGCTGCTTAAAACTCAAATAAAGAATATCTGACATATGGCAAAGGTAAACAAAAATCTGAGAAAACCACTCCTTTCGGAGGAATTTATTACGCAAGCAAGGCTTTTTATGCGCTTTCACTTGCCAAAGTCGTCAACGGCTCTCTTGGTGTTCGCAGTTCTACCTACAACGGCTACCAGTGGGACGAGATAATGTCAGCCATGTCTGGCGTGTTCCCTCTGTGGCGGTGACTGCGTGGAAGATGTCGACAGCGATGGGAAAAGGGGCGTTGTGTCCTAATTTGAACGTCTTTGGACGTTTTATCGTGCAGATATGCGTATGCGCACGATAAAAAATCTAAAGAATATACGAAAAGACTTCGTCTACTAATTTAAAGTTTTTAGTAAACTATTTTATATTATCAATCCCACGCAATAGGTTTGTTTTACCTGTAGGCGTGTGGTCCTACCCGAAAGAGAAATATGAGCCAAACTGAAAAGGCCATTTCTCTGTTGAACCCTAAGGAAGCACTAATCCAAACGTTGTGCACCCCTGTGATTCGACAGGAAAATGGCCAGTAATCATCACTTAATGATGATTTCAGGATGTGGGCTTAGTCTAACAAAGCCTTTACTTTTTCTTCGAGCACACCCTTGGTTGCTGCACCCACAAACTTGTCGACAAGTTGTCCACCCTTGAAAAAGAGAATTGTGGGAATGTTACGAACGCCAAACTCAGAGGCCACATCATCATTCTCCTCAACATCGCACTTACCGATGACAACCTTACCGTCATACTCCTGTGCCAGCTCAGAGATGATAGGTGCAACCATGCGGCAAGGACCACACCAAGTAGCCCACAAGTCAACCACCAAAGGTAACTCGCCGTTTCTGTAAGTCTCGAAATTCTCGTTAGTAATCTGTACTTCCATTGAATATTATTGTTTAATAGTGAATAATTAACTTTTTGTTACGCAAAGTGTTAAGTCATTTTGTTCAAGCTACAATCTAGCTAAAACTCCACGATTCTCGTGCCATCTTCTTGCTCAGTTATTGTCACTTTGACAGCGTCGTTCGGCAGAATTTCCTCAATAAGTTCCGGCCATTCCAAGAAGCACGGAGCTCCGCTATAGAAGTAATCCTCGTAGCCCATGTCATAGACCTCGTCAAGCTTCTTGATTCGGTAGAAGTCGAAATGGTAAATGGGGCCTCCCGTTTTTGTCGACTGATACTCGTTGACGATGGCGAATGTTGGAGACGTAATGACATCCTCCACCCCAAGCTCCTCGCAGATGGCTTTAACGAATGTTGTTTTACCTGCTCCCATCTTTCCATAAAAAGCAAACACACTGGCTTGCCCCATGTTGGCGACAAACTCATGTGCCGTCTCACGAATTGTGTCTAATGATCTGATTGTCAGTTTCATCATATTATTGTTTATTTCTAAGTTCTTTTCCGCTCATCCAAGCCGTATGCTTAATTGACCGAATAACTTAGTTTGTCATTTTGATCCACATAGTTCACCAGTTCTTTGCTCACCTCAATCGGTCTTGCCGACGACTTAAGCAATATGTTGGTGTTGTTCTCATCATCTTTGATGTTGAAGTACAATTCCGTTTTTCCAGGCTTGTCTCCCATTGTCGTCAAGATGTCGTTCACCATTGCCGTGTCAATATAATTGCCATTCACATTGATGGTAAACCGGCTGACCCGTTCGGACTTAACGGTTTGCAAATACTCGATGCTATTGATGTTAAAATAAAAGTTGTTGCTGGTTGCGTACCGCTTATCGCACTTGCCTGTGATATACACCGAGCAGTTTTCGGTGAGCATGCCGCTCCATTTGCCCCAGTCTTCGCCAAACAAGGCTATTTCTCCAGGCCCCTCAAAGTCCTCGATGGTGACAATGCCAAATGGCTTTCCCTGTTTGTTGAACCTTTGGTTAACATGAGTGACAATGCCACCAAACGTGATTTCCTCACGACCGGCCAGTTCCTCGTAATTGTCTTTCACCACATCCTTGCAAAGCGTGTTGCACATCTTATGCAATATCAGCGAATAATCGTCGAGCGGATGAGCGGAAAGATAGATGCCCACCAGTTCTTTCTCCTTATTCAGCCGATCGATGCCGCTCCACGGCTCAGCTTCGGGAATGGCGGGAGTAGTGAATCCCACATCGTCCGACATGCCAAAGAGGGAGTTGGCGGCAGCGACTTTGAACTGCTGGTATTGTTTTCCAAAGCGCACCAAAGTGTCGAGGAACACCTCTCCTTTTCTGTTGGGCGCCACATATTGCTCGCGCATCAACCCAAAGCAGTCGAAAGCACCGCTCAGGGCAAGACTCTCAAACGACTTACGGTTTACATCCTTCAAGCTCACTCTTTCTGCGAAATCGAAGATGTCCTTAAATGGCCCGTTGGCAAGCCTTTCCTGCACAATCATATCGGCGGCGCTGCTACCCATGCCATTAATGGCCGATAGACCAAAGCGAATGGCGCCCTTGTCGTTCACACCAAAGCCCACATACGACTCGTTGACATCGGGGCCCAACGTCTCGACGCCCAACGACTTGCACTCTTCCATGAGCTTGGCTATCTCCGTACGAATGGCAAAACGGCGTGTCATCAAGGCAGCCATATACTCGGCAGGGTAATGGGCCTTGAGGTATCCCGTCTGGTAAGCCACCCAAGAGTAGCAAGTGGCGTGCGACTTATTGAAGGCGTAGGAAGCAAATTTCTCCCAATCGGTCCAAATCTTGTCAAGCACCTTCGGGTCGTGGCCATTTTTCTTGCCTCCCTCGATAAACAAGGGGTGCATTTGGTCTACAATGGCTTTCTTCTTCTTACCCATGGCCTTACGCAACGCATCGCTCTGACCACGAGTGAATCCTGCAAGCTGACGGCTAAGCAACATCACCTGCTCCTGATAGACCGTGATGCCATAAGTGTCCTTCAGATATTTCTCCATGCAGGGAATATCATACTGCACCAAACTCGGATCATGCTTCCTTCGAATAAAATCGGGAATGTAATCCATAGGGCCTGGACGATAAAGCGCGTTCATGGCGATGAGGTCCTCAAACACAGTAGGATGCAACTCACGAAGGTATTTCTGCATGCCCGGCGACTCAAACTGGAACGTACCTATAGTGCGTCCTTCCTGGTACAACTTGTAAGTTAGTTCGTCGTCGATGGGAATATTGTCGATGTCTACGTCCTCGCCACGTGTTTGCTTGATGACCTTACATGCCTCCTTCAACTCAGAGAGCGTCTTCAGCCCCAAGAAGTCCATCTTGATCAGTCCGGTGCTCTCGATGACATGGCCATCATATTGCGTTACCGCACACTTCAGGTTTGGAAAATCCGGGTCGTCGGCCGTAGAGATGGGCACCCAATCGCTGATGGGGTCGCGGCAAATGATAAAACCACAAGCGTGAATACCAACCCCTCGAACCGTACCCTCAAGCTGCTTGGCATACTTAATGGTATTGCGTTCCTTCGGATTGACCGACACCTCTGCGTCGCGCAACTCAGGCGTACACTTGATGGCATTGGTCAGATTCATCTTCATGCCGTCTGGCAGACGCTCAGGAATGGCCTTTTTGAGGGCATTCGTCCGGTCGAGCGGCAATTCCTCCACACGCGCCACATCGGCAATGGAGTTCTTCGTGGCCATACTTCCATAAGTGATGATGTGGGCACAGTTCTCATGGCCATACTTATCCATCACCCATCGAAGCACCTTACCTCTTCCGTCATCATCGAAGTCGGTGTCGATATCAGGAAGGTTCACACGGTCCGGGTTAAGGAAACGCTCAAACAGCAAGTCGTATTTCAGCGGGTCGATCCTGGTTATGCCCAAGCAATAAGCCACCACAGATCCTGCGGCAGAGCCACGGCCCGGACCTACCCATACGCCCAAATCGTTACGTGCAGCATTGATAAAGTCCTGCACGATAAGGAAATAACCTGGGAAGCCCATTGTCTTCATGGTGTGAAGCTCGAAGTTGATGTGCTCACACACATCCTCGGGCACAGGGTCGCCATAGAGTTTCTTGGCTCCCTCGTATGTCAATTTAGCCAAATAGTCGGCTTCAAACTTAATGCGGTAAAGTTTGTCGACACCGCCCAACAGTTCTATCTTCTTGCGTCCTTCCTCGGGTGGCAAGGGATTTTGGCCATTCTCGTCGGTCGTAAACTCCTTATAGATTTCCTCGTCCGAGTACCTTTGGCGCCACAATTCCTCTGTGCCAAAACTCTCCGGAATCGGGAAAAAAGGCATGATGGGTCCATGGTCGATGCTATAGATCTCCACCTTATTTAATATGTCGAGCGTATTAGTGAGCGCCTCTGGCACATCCGAGAACACGTCGTTCATCTCGGCCCGAGTCTTAAACCACTCTTGCTTGGTGTAGAGCATGCGGCTTGGATCGTCAAGCTTTTTGTTGGTGGAAAGGCAGAGCAAGTGGTCGTGAGCCTCGGCCGTGTCTTGATCCTCAAAGTGGCAGTCGTTGGTACACACCACCTTGATGCCATATTCCTTGGCAAGTTCAAGTATCACTTTGTTGGCACGCTGTTGCAACGGGAATGTTTCGCGATTGGCACGCTGATGCGGATCCTTCACCTCGTGGCGCTGAATCTCCAAATAGTAGTCTTCGCCAAACACACGCCGATACCACTCTATGGCCTCTCGGGCCCCCTCAATGTCACCATTCAGTATCTTGGCGGGCACCTCACCTGCAATACACGCCGAGCAGATAATCAAGCCCTCATGGTATTTTTCCAAATCCCCACGGTCGGTTCTTGGCTTGAAATAAAAGCCATCGACCCACGCGCGACTAACCAACTTTATTAAGTTCTTATAGCCTTTGAAATTCTTTGCGAGCACTATCAAGTGATAGCCCGATTTGTCGCCGTCGCTTGCGCTCTTGCTCTCCTTGCGGTGATGGGCCACATACATCTCGCAACCAAAGATGGGCTTGAACGGCTCAAGACCTTCTTTCTTCCGGCCTTTGTTGACCCCCGCGCAATAGTCTGCAAACTCCTTGATGCCATACATTACACCGTGGTCGGTGATGGCCATGCCCTTCATGCCATCCTTAACAGCCTTGTCTACCAAACGAGGTATCTTCGATTGGCCATCGAGGATGGAATAGTGGGTGTGAACGTGTAAATGTATAAAATCTTCCATGAATATCGGCGTTTTGAGCGGTAAAGTTACTATTTAATGTCGACATAGCCAAAAGAACCCTCTAAAAATTTGCCACATAAATAAAAAACCCTTACCTTTGCAAGAAATAGCCAACACCTACTAAAAATGGGTAAGAGAATCAAGAAACTAAAAAAAGTGCGAATCCATCGCGAGGGAAACGACACGCTCGTATTCAGCCTCATATTTATTATTGTAGTAGCCACCGGATTATGGTACAGTTTTGAAACCAAATGGCCCTTTGGAATCTTCCTGGCCGTCTTTGGTGTCATCTATGGCATTGTGCTCAACTTCTACCAGTGTCCCATACGATACCTTAACGTTGAGGACACCAACAAGATTGTCGTTGCTCCCGCAGATGGAAAGATCGTCGTCATTGAGGAGGTAGAGGAAAACCAGTATTTCCACGACAAACGAATCATGGTTAGCATTTTCATGAGCTTGTTTAATGTTCACGCCAACTGGTTCCCCGTTGACGGAAAGGTTAAGTTTGTTCACCACAAAGATGGCAACTTCCATAAGGCATGGTTGCCCAAAGCCAGCGAGGAGAACGAGCGCGCCGACATCATGATTACCACAGAGGACGGAACAGATATCCTGTGCCGCCAGATAGCTGGTGCCATGGCTCGTCGCATCGTCACCTATGCTCAGGAGGGCGAAGATTGCTATATCGACGAGCATCTTGGCTTTATCAAGCTGGGAAGCCGTGTTGACGTGTTCCTCCCTCTCGGAACAGAGATCTGCGTGAAGATGGGGCAAAAGACCGTTGGCGACCAAACCATCATCGCCAAGTTGAAATAAGCCCCTCAACAGAGTCGAACAGAATCATCCATTTGGATCAACAATAAAAATAAGATTGACCATGAGCATCAAGAAGCATATTCCCAACAGCATCACATGTTGCAACTTAATCTCGGGATGCATAGCTACTTGTTTCGCGTTTTTCCATGAGCCCGAGTTGGCTATGATGTGGATCATCATCGGAGCGGTTTTCGACTTTTTCGACGGCATGAGCGCCCGTGCCTTGCACGTTTCATCACCTATCGGAAAGGAACTCGACTCATTGGCCGACGACGTCACGTTTGGTGTAGCGCCGTCCACCATTCTCTTCTCCCAATTGCTCGTTTTGGACCTGCCCTCTGCGCTCGATCCCATTTCGTCCATCTTGCCCTTTGCGGCCTACATCATGGCGGCCTTCTCGGCTTTGCGATTGGCCAAGTTTAATCTTGACGAAAGGCAATCGATGGGTTTCATTGGCATGCCCACCCCAGCCAACGCCTTGTTCTGGGGCTCGCTTATCATCTCGTGCAGCGATTGGCTCGAAAGCTACAACTTCACATTTGCCCTGCTTATCATCCTCATGCTGATAACTTCTTGGCTTCTCATTTCCGAGATTCCCATGTTTGCATTGAAATTCAAGCATTGGGGATGGAAGGGCAACGAAATACGGTATAGCTTTATTGGCCTGTCGGCTGCCATCCTCATCGCCAGCATCATCAACAGCGGATTCAAGGGCCTCTTACAGCCTTGGTGGATCATCATTGCGCTCTATGTCCTGGTATCCATCATTAGCAACAAGGGAGCAGCCGCTCAAGCAAAATAACAACGGGCCTTCACGCTCTACCCCAAGAGTGCGAAGGCCTGTCTGCCAATTGGCCAAACTGAAATGAATCTACAATTTATTTCCTAAAGAAGGATGTAACCCAAACTAACCAGCTTGCCATGAGCACATTATTCATCATACAATTACTTAGTTGCACCATGGTTACCATGATGGCCTTGATGTTAGCGGTATCACGCTTTCAAATTCGATGGATCCATCAACGCTACGAAACGTCTCGTTGGCTCATCTTTGCTTCCATGCTGCTTCTGGCCATCCATTACGTTCTTCAAATGACGTTTGACATTCGGAGCAAAAGCGACATGAGTGGAGCTGTGGTCAACGTGTTGTTCTATACGCCCGTTTCCATTACGGTTTCGTACGCCATCTTCAACGTCATCTGTTTTCGCGAAGGCCGTCGACAATATAAAATCGTGGGCTTTGGAAGTTACGCATTCATACTTTTGGTGTTCCTAATCGGTTTCATCAAATATAGAAGTTTGAACATTGGCTCATTGACATATGTGATGATTGCCCTCTGTGTGCTGAGCATGCTTTATTGCTTTGTAACAACGGGCAGAGAAATCCGACATCATCGGAAAATCATAGAGAAAGAGTCGTCGGCCGACCTTCTACCCTACGACCAGTACACTTGGTCGTGCTATGCATTGCTAACGGCTGCCGCAGTATTGATATTGACCACCGCCATCGTTTACCGCCCCTTGCTATTAATCATTTTCCCCTTGATGCTTATCGCCCTATTCATCTTTATCATGAGTTTTATCGGATATGGCTTCAATATGGTTCCTGTTGATATTGCCATGCAAGAGGAAGCGCCGAGCATAGAAACCGCGGAAAATGCCATTAAGGCAGAAGACACCAATGAAGACGGCTGCTTATCTGAGACGAGGGCTACGGAAATAGCCACCAAACTAAAGCTCTGGTGTGAGACCGGCGGGTTTAGAGACTCCTCTATCAACATGTCGACACTATCGAGTAGGATATCCGTTCCACGCAACGAGTTGAGTCGATATTTCGAACGTTACCTGAAGAGTTCGTTCAGAACGTGGCTCAGCGACATAAGGTTCCAAGAGGCGCAGCGAATGTTGTTGGAGCGTCCCCATTTCAACAACGACGCCATCTCGTCCGAATGTGGGTTTTCATCCCATGCCCATTTATACAAGGTGTTCAAGATGAAAACAGGCATGACACCCGGACAATGGAAAGAAAAGGTGTTTCATTCGTAGGAATGAAACACCTTTTTCGTATAAATGAAACCATTACCACTATCAATGAAACTGCATAAATGGGAAAAATGCATTAAATTTGCCATTGTAATCAAGAATTGATTGAAATAAGAGTTTCCTTGTAAAACTAACCTGGTAACTGAGATTTTAGTAATAAGGAAAAATATAATCATCACGATTACTCGTATTTATCACGATTTATCGGGACTCTACGTCTGCCGGGGGGAGCGTGAGTCCCGTTTTTATATAAATAAAACAACCACCTACCAACCGACACTCAAATTGTATCGATGGGTAGGTGGTTGTGGGTCTATCGGTTGAATGGTTAGTAAACCAACGTTCCTATTTCCTCACCGTCGAGCACTTTCTTCAAGTTGCCCACAACGTCCATGTTGAACACATAGATGGGCAGATGGTTGTCCTGGCACATGCAAATGGCCGTTAGATCCATCACCTTCAATCCACGCTGCAACACCTCCTTATAGGTAATCTTGGTGAACTTCTCAGCCAGAGGATCCTTTTCGGGGTCGGCCGTATACACACCGTCAACACGTGTGCCCTTGAGCATCACGTCGGCCTCAATCTCAATGCCGCGCAAAGAGCTGCCCGTATCGGTTGTGAAATAGGGACTGCCCGTGCCTGCTGAGAAGATGCAGACATAGCCGTTCTCAAGGGCCTCAATGGCTTTCCACTTGCTATAGAACTCACCGATGGGTTCCATGCGAATGGCGGTCAGCACCTTGGTCTTCACGCCAATGGCACCCAAGGCAGAACTGAGGGCCAATGAGTTGATAACCGTGGCGCACATACCCATTTGGTCGCCCTTCACACGGTCGAAACCTTTCTGAGAACCGGTCAAGCCACGGAAAATGTTACCACCCCCAATGACGATACCTATCTGAATTCCCATTTCGTGGATTTCCTTAATCTGGCGAGCGTAATCAGCCAAACGCTCAGGATCTATGCCATAACTCTGTTTTCCCATCAGGCTCTCGCCCGACAACTTGAGAAGTATACGATTGAATCTTGCCATAATTTAATATGATAATTGTTAGAAAGATAAGTCTAAATCACAAATTGCACATCCTTCAGGGCGTACACCCGAATGCGCCCTTCACGGTCGCGCATCACCAAATGCCCATTGTCCTCCACTTCAACAATGGCCCCCTCAAACTCGCCCTCCCGGTCTCGATAGGTATGAAACCCATGTTTTCTGTAGAGGGCCTCATGATAGAGGGCCGAGATGTCGCCATAGGAACCTTCTTCGATCATCTTGTAGTATTTGACGAACGACGATAGGATTTTCTCCAACAGTTCTCCCCTATCCACCTCGTGCCCAACAATTTGGTTCAAAGACACAGGGTTGGGCAGCGCATCTGAGAAAGAAGCTTGGTTCACGTTGAGCCCCACCCCAAACACGCAGTCCTTGATATGTCCGGCCGAAAGGGAGGTCTCTATGAGCGTGCCACTAATTTTCTTGTCGTTCCAATATATGTCGTTGGGCCATTTCAGCGTAATTCCCTCAGCCACATAAGCGTCCAAAGCCTCCTTGAGCGCCAATGCTCCCATCATGGAGAGCAGGAACTGGCTCTGCACGGGCACCATCGAAGGGTGAACAAGGATGGAGAACAGCAAGTTCTTGCCCCGCTCGCTTTCCCAAGTGTTGGTGCCTTGACCGCGCCCGGCGGTCTGAAAATCCGTTGTTAGCACAACCGCCAAGGCTTTCGCCTGTTCGATTGCCGCCCGATTGGCCTGCGCCACCTCGCGCACACGCAGATTGGTACTGTCGGTCTCGTCCATCTCATAGAGCACATACTCTTTCGAGTTTCCTTTGCGGACAAGCTTGTTATACAAGGAGAGGATTGAAAGCATTTTCTATATGATTGATTTGTATATCATCGCTGCCTTTGCGGCCGATAATCGTTAATATGTCGAACCGCAACTCTTCCACAACGTCGTACATCTGCACATAATTGTGGGCGGCCCTTCCTATATGGCGCACCTTTTGCACATTCACAGCGTCTTCTGGTGCCAGTATTTGCTCTGTTGCGCGCGTCTTCACCTCCACAAATACCACGGTTCTCATATCCGGAGTCTTGCAGATAATGTCTATATCGCTCTTGCTGCGGCCATATCTCCAGTCGCGATCCAAGATGACATATCCTTGCTTCTGCAAATAAACGGCAGCATACTCCTCGCCCCATTTTCCCAGATCATTGTGTTCGGCCATATCGACGATGATGATTTTCTTGCAAAAATAGCAATAATCATTAACTCTTCAAAATATTATTCGTACTTTTGCTGAAAATTCATCATCATGTCTATCACCTCCCAACAACAAACCGACGAACACTTCATGCGTATGGCGCTTCAAGAAGCCAACCAAGCCTTGGCGGAAGGCGAAATTCCCATAGGCGCTGTTGTCGTTGTTCGTGGCAGAATAATCGCCCGTGCCCACAACCTCACCGAAACATTGCATGATGTTACGGCGCATGCCGAAATGCAAGCCATCACGGCGGCGGCAAACCTGCTCGGCGGCAAATATCTCACCGATTGCACGCTATATGTCACCGTTGAACCCTGCGTCATGTGCGCCGGCGCCATAGGATGGGCCCAAATTAAGCGTGTGGTGTATGGCGCCCCTGATGAAAAAAGAGGATATGCTCGATTGGCTCCCCACGCCTTTCACCCTAAGTGCAACGTTCTTACAGGAGTGCTCGAGGCCGAATGTCGCGACATCATGCAGCAGTTTTTTAGGACGAAACGATAACCCTCCCAAGGGAACTTCAGGCTGCAAATTACGCAACAAACTATAGCAAGAACTACACATTTCTTTTGAACAAGAGTATTGTTGGCCGCAAATACGCGCTTCTCATGCCTTTTTGGTAATCTACTGACTAACAACAGATTATCAAGCAATTGTTCGACTCAACACTCAACATCATATCTCTATCTTTGTGAAAGATGCCTAATCGCACCACAAGAGACGCCTAACCGTACCGCGATTGGGAAGCTATCGAGGTTCGATACATGCCAAACCGCAACTCAAGTCATGCCCAATGGTAGACTCTCAGGAAAAACGCAACCGTTTTATGCCCCCAAAAAGGCATTTGCGAACTCTATTTCACAACTAAAAGTAAGCACAGATTTTTCAGAACTATCCCAACAAAACAAATAAGGAAACCAGTTCTTGCGACAACTCGGTAACACAAGAACTGGCTTCTTATTATGCCGCAAACAGGAGGAACGAGAAGGCACCACCGTTTGCTTTGCCCAAAGGCGTTTATACATTTTGAGGGTTCACAACCTAACTTATTTGACCAGCACCACCAAATACTTACTGGTGCTCCAGAATTGCTGGGGATTGGTAATGCGCAATTCAAACTGCTGATTGGCGTCGCGCTGCAACACGTAACTACCTGATGGATGATTGGTCAGCAACTTGGCAGCCTTCGAGTAGAACTTAATCTCCTTCGTAACACGAATATCTATCTTCGTGAAATAGTTATGGTTGAAGCTCGACCGCAAAATCTTACCATCCACGATGACGTGCTGGTCCTTCAGCTCCTTCTTCGTTCCAAACACGAACCAAGCGGTGTTGAGTTGTTGCACTTGGCTGTTGATGGTCTGTGTCTTCTGCTCGGTTTCGCTCGTCAGGTTCGACACATTGCTGTTCAGGTTGTTGATGGTCTCGTCCAACTCTGCAATGTGAATATCCTTGGCGTCGAGCTCGGCTCGCAACTGCTGCAACTGCAGGTCCTTATCCTCCAGTTGTTTCAGCATGTTCTCGATGGTTCTCTTCATCTCATCGCCCTTAAAACCGCTGGTTCTCAACTGTTTCTGAAGTTTCTTTATCAGCGCCCTATTCGCATCCATCCTGCTCGATATAAACTTGATGTTCTCTCGAATCAACTGCGTCTTGTCCGCTCCTTCTCCATCTTTGGCAATGTTCACCCGGTTCTCAGCCTTGTTGATGGCCCTAAAACCTTCCTGGATATCGTTGAGCGTAGCCATCATGTCGTTGAGTTCATTGTCGCGTTGCTCAATGATTTTTTCCAACGAATCGTTAGGGGCCACACGCTGGTAAGTGGTCTGCGGCGGGCGTTTTCCTCCACAACCGACCATAGCCATACATAATGTCACAACGGCTGAAATCAACAACAACTTTTTCATATTCTTAGTATTAGGTTAGATAGATAGCGTTAATCTTTTTTCTTTCCGTAAAGCATCTCGTGCAAGAGTTCCTCATTGGTCTTCTCGCGCTTGACCTTCGCTTTGCCCGATGACTTTCGCACCGTTTCGTTGGCTTCCGCGTTACCCGCTAATACGATGACGATTTCGCCTTTGGGCTCAACCTCCTCGAAATGGGCTATTACCTCATTGAGCGTTCCGCGAACATGTTCCTCGTGCACCTTCGACACCTCGCGGGCCACGCTCACCTGCCGGTCGCCTCCAAAAGTATCGGCAAACTGCTTCAATGTCTTTACCAATCGGTAGGGCGACTCGTAGAAAATCATGGTGCGATCCTCAGACTTCATTTCCTCAAGGTGGGTTTGCCTACCCTTCTTCTGCGGCAAAAAGCCCTCGAAGCAAAACCTGTCGCACGGCAAGCCCGACGACACCAACGCAGGAATGCACGCCGTGGCGCCAGGCAAGGTCTGCACGGTGACCCCCGCCTTCACGGCCTCGCGCGCCAAGTAAAAGCCAGGGTCGCTGATGCCAGGGGTTCCCGCATCGCTCACCAACGCTATCGTCTCGCCAGCCAGCAGGCGTTGAACCAAGGCGGGCGATGTGCCGTGCTCGTTAAACTTATGATGCGACACCAAGCGATTGTGAATGTCGAAATGATTGAGAAGGACACTCGAGGTTCGTGTGTCTTCTGCAAGCACCACATCGGCCTCCTTCAAGATGCGGATGGCGCGAAGGGTCATGTCCTCCATATTTCCCACAGGAGTGGGTACGATATACAATATGCCCATAACGAAGGACAAATATAATGAAATCTGCTATATACACAAAGAAATCATCCGTTTCTTTGCAATTTTTAAGTTATAAGGGGCACACGGGCGTTCAGGATGAACGTCCGTGAGCTTATTTTCCCCAATCGTTCATTACACCTATTTGGGCTTACACATTACGCTTCACCACCGAGCCGCTGGCCTGATGGGTGGCCAACACAAGCACCTCGGCAATCTGCACATGGGCCGGAGCGCTTACGGCGTAGAAGCACACATCGGCGATGTCGTCGCCCGTCAGGGGCTTAATGCCGTCGTAAACATGACTGGCGCGCTGTTCGTCACCATGGAATCGGATGTTGGAGAAATTGGTTTCCACCAAGCCCGGCTTCACATTGGTAACGCGAACGCAACTGTCGGCCACATCAATACGCAAGCCATCGCTAATGGTTTTCACCGCAGCCTTAGTGGCGCAATACACGTTTCCGCCCGCATAGGCAGCATCGCCTGCCACCGAGCCGATGTTCACCACATGGCCCTTGTTGCGCTGCACCATTCCCGGCACCACCAAACGGGTCATGGTGAGCAGACCCTTCACATTGGTATCGATCATCTCGTCCCAATCCTGGTAGTCGCCCTCATACTCGGGCTCAAGGCCACGTGCCAATCCGGCGTTATTAACCAGCACATCGATGTTCTTCCACGCGTCGGGCAAACTGGCGAAAGCCTTATGGGCAGCCTCGCGGTCTCTAACGTCAAAGGTCAACGTGAGCACCTCCACTCCTTCCTTCTCTAATTGCTGCTTAACCTCTTGCAACTTGTCGTCCCTGCGCGCCGTGAGTATCAGGTTGTACCCACCCTGTGCGAATCGGCGGGCGCATGCCTGCCCTATTCCACTTGTCGCTCCGGTAATCAATGCGATTCTTTCCATGTCATGATTATTTTAAAAGTCGGTATGTATTGATCTTATCGCTCTCACGTCTTCCAAGCGGACCCATGCCCACCCCAACAACCAACGCGCCCAACAAGTTGTTGGCGGCGTATTAAGGTGTTACTTATGCAAAGTTAACAATTTTTTGTTAGTTCCTTTTCTCCGCATCTTCATTTTTTCATAACTTTGCATGAAGAGAGATTGTCATTAAACACACAACAAGAAATTGCCCATGGAAAAGACATTCAAATTTACACCAGAGGAATTCAGGACATCAGTCAAGATCATTCAGTATCTGCGTACAGCCATCGGCAGCTCTCTGGAAAATCACGATGAACAGAAAGTTCGAAAATATATCCACCAAGCCATCGTTGCCGGGCATGTCCATCGCGACGTATTTGGCCTCAACCCCATCCTCACATCGCTGCAAACCGCACAAATTGCCGTCGACGAGATTGGTCTCCACCGCGATGGAGTAATTGCCACCTTATTATATGGAAGCGTTGCTAACGACGACGACCACGAGGAGATAGACCAACTGTTTGGCGAGAATGTGGCACGCATTGTTATGGGATTGGCCAAGATTCAGAAGCTCTACGAGAAGAATCCCGTCATCGAGAGCGAGAATTTCCGCAACTTGCTCTTGAGCTTTGCCGAGGACATGCGCGTCATCCTCATCATGATTGCCGATCGTGTGAACATCATGCGACAGATACGTGACGTGGAGCAAGAAGAGGCACGCCATGAAGTGTCGGAGGAGGCCAGCTACCTCTACGCCCCCCTGGCCCACAAGTTGGGCCTCTACGGCTTGAAGAGCGAGTTGGAAGACCTGTCGCTGAAATACTTGGAGCACGACGCCTACTACATGATCAAGGAAGAGCTGAACGCCACCAAGAAATCGCGCGACGCCTACATCCAGCAGTTCATCGCCCCCATACAGGAGAAGCTAACTGAGGCAGGCTTGAAGTTCCACATGAAGGGACGAACCAAGTCGATCCACTCCATCTGGCAAAAGATGAAGAAGCAGAAGTGCGGTTTCAAGGGCATCTACGACCTCTTCGCCATCCGCATTATCATCGACTCGCCCTATAACCTCGAAAAGCAACTGTGTTGGCAGGCTTACTCCATCGTGACCGACATGTACCAGCCCAACCCCAAGCGCTTGCGCGACTGGCTCTCGGTGCCCAAGTCGAATGGCTACGAGAGTCTGCACATCACGGTGCTCGGACCTGAGAGCAAATGGGTGGAGGTGCAAATTCGCACGGAGCGCATGGACGACATCGCTGAGCACGGCCTGGCCGCCCACTGGCGCTATAAGGGCATCAAGAGCGGTGGCCAAATGGACGAGTGGTTGGCCAACATTCGGGCTGCGCTCGAAGCAGGCGACAATATGGAGGTGATGGACAACTTCAAGATGACGTTGGCCCCCGAGGAGATGTTTGTGTTCACCCCGAAGGGCGACCTCTTCAAATTCCCCGCAGGCGCCACCGTTCTCGACTTTGCCTATCGCATCCACTCGAAGATCGGCAACACCTGTGTGGGCGGGCGTGTCAACGGAAAAGTGGTGCCCATGCGCCAGGAGTTGCACTCGGGCGATAGCGTGGAGATTCTCACCCAAAGCAACCAAACGCCCAAGCACGCTTGGCTCAGCATTGTCACCACAGCCAAGGCGCGTGCTAAGATACGGTTGGCCTTAAAGGAAACCCAGGTCAAGGACGGCCTGTACGCCAAGGAACTCCTGGAACGCCGTTTCAAGAACAAGAAGATCGAGATAGAAGAGAGCATCATGGGCCACCTTGTCAAGAAGATGGGATTCAAGGAGGTGTCCGACTTCTACAAGCAAGTGTCCGACGGAAAGCTCGACCCCAACGACATCATCGACAAGTATGTGGAGATTCGCAACTATCAGGAAAACCACGCCAAGGAACACGAGGCCCGCTCGGCAGAGGAGTTTGAGTACGAAGGACCTGTCGAGGACCTGTCGAGCCAAAGCGACGACGTGCTTACCATCGACCAGAACCTCAAGGGCATCGATTACCAGTTGGCTTCCTGCTGCCACCCCATTTATGGTGATAAGATCTTTGGATTCGTAACGGCGGGCGGCGGCATTAAGATCCACCGCACCGATTGTCCCAACGCACCCGAAATGCGCCGACGCTTTGGCTACAGAGTCGTGCGCGCCCGATGGAGCGGAAAGGGCACGTCGCAATACTCCACCACGCTGAAGGTGATAGGAAACGACGACATTGGCATCATATCCAACATCACAAGCATCATATCGAAAGAAGAGAAGATTCTGATGCGCTCCATCAACATCGACAGTCACGATGGCCTTTTCTCCGGCAACTTAGTTGTGCAGTTGGAAGACACTACACGTTTGCAGGCGCTCATCAAGAAGCTGAAGATGGTGAAGGGAGTGAAACAGGTGCAGAGAATCTAACACCACACACTCCCACAAATGCCACTTTTAACCCAAATCGGTCATTAGATTTCAATTCTTGTTAGTGTTTGTTTCGAGCAGGTTGCGACATTCTCGTTGAAGCCATAGCGGGCTATGGCGAAACGCGAATGGAAGCAAGATGCCGAAAGAAACGCTGACAAGAGTTGGAAAGAAGTCATAAAATCATAATAACTCACCCATTTCGGTCTAATGACGACCGATTTGGGTTTAAGATGAAGAATATCGCTAAGCCCCAAGTCCACTAACGGATTTGGGGTTTAGTCTTTGCCGGCGATTTCGGGATTTGGGAGGTAGCTGACCCATTGGGCGCATAAACACAAAAAGCCGGGCTTTCCGTTTGTGGAAAGTCCGGCTTGTTGTGGTACCTCTTGGAGTTGAACCAAGGACACATGGATTTTCAGTCCATTGCTCTACCACCTGAGCTAAGGTACCTTACGTCCCCCTGAATGGGGTTGTTTTCTTTTTGCGGTGCAAAGGTAATGAATCTTTTTGATATAACAAGCGTTTTGTCAATTCATTAAGCTTTGTTAACAATACTAACGAATCTTTGCGGGCGTTACAGGTGCCATTTGTACTTGCGTTGCGCTCGCTCAGGCTGAGTTATAAAGCCTGCGCCCGATCCGCCTCCGGCAGCCACACCACGGTATTGTGCCCAACGCGCCCTGATTCGGTCTACATAATCCACCGTTTCGTAACCGCGCATGTATCCATGCTTCACCACGGGGTCATTATAATAAGGTGCGCTACCCAACTTCAACACATACTCTCGCACATGGGCCCAGCTGTGTGCATTCTGCCCATGCTTTGTGGCGAGCGCCATGGCGTCGCGTATGTGGAAATAGCCGCCGTTGTAGCTTGCCAGCACAAAGAGGGTTCGCTCGGCCGATGGCACATCCTGGAAATGGGTGTTGAGCTCGCGTATGTACTTGGCTGCAGCCGCAATGTTTTGCTCAGGGTCGTGCAGGTTGTCGCGCGACAAGCCCAGATGGTCGGCCGTAGACGGCATGATCTGCATCAGTCCGCAGGCACCTGCCCATGAGCGAGCCTTGGGGTCGAAGGTCGATTCCTGGTAACATTGTGCCGCAAGCAAGCGCCAATCCCAACGCGCCAAAGGCGCATAGCGTCGGAACAAATGGTCGTAATGGGAGATGACGCCCCCCGAACGGTCGAGCATGGGCGAATAAACATGGCGCGTTATGCTACGCGTAGAAAGCAGGAAGTTCTCCTCTTTCTTCATCTTGGCCACCATGCCGGGCTTAAACCACTGGTCCAAACTATCGGCCAACTCCTGATTGTCGGCCTGGACAGCCCATTGCGACTTGTGCGACGCATCGCTCACGCCTGCGTACCTGATGCCTCGGAAACTCTTTGGAATCTGGTAGGCTATGACGTCGGCCTCGCCTCGCTTCAACCGCTCAACCATCTCTGTCGTGTCTTTGCAAACCTCTACGCGAAGCGAAACGCCTATCTTCTCCGCGAACTTCTCGCAAAGCAAATATTGCAGGCCCATGCCATGTCCGTGATAATCGTAATACGACTCGGGACCCGACAGGGTAAGCATGATCAATTCGCCATTGTTCTGGATGTCACTCATGCCAAACGAAGAGCTGGCAGGGATGGAATCTTCCCCTATGGAGGTGCCCCAAGGGGTCATGGCCTGCTTTTTCGTTTCCGTGCAGGAGACGAAAAATAAAAGGAGAATAAATATGTAAAAAGCGTTGACTTTCATGGTAATTCGCCACAAAAGTAATACTTTTATTGCACAAATGAACTAAAATGACTATATTTGCCACAATTTTTAAGCATTTATAGCTCATTCGACAACATTTAAACACAAAAATAGGCATGATACGTATTGCGGTCCAATCGAAAGGACGCCTTTATGAGGACACAATGAACTTGCTCAAGGAAGCAGACATTCAGGTAAAAGAGAGCAAACGAACATTGCTCGTCGAAAGTTCTAATTTCCCTCTCGAAGTGCTTTTTCTTCGAGACGACGACATTCCCCAGAGCGTAGCGAGTGGCGTTGCCGACATTGGTATTGTTGGCGAGAACGAGCTGCGCGAGAAGCACGAGGACGTGCAAACCATCCTGCGTTTGGGTTTCTCCAAATGCCGTTTGTCGTTGGCCGTTCCCAAGGCGGTCAACTATACTGGCTTGTCATGGTTCAACGGTCGGAAAATAGCGACCTCCTACCCCAACATCCTTCGCACATTCTTGAACAGCAACAACATCAAGTCTGATGTTCATGTCATTACGGGTTCGGTGGAGATTAGCACGGGCATTGGCTTGGCCGACGCCATTTTCGACATTGTGTCATCGGGCTCCACGCTTGTCCACAACCATCTTAAGGAGGTGGAAACTGTGATGAAGAGCGAGGCCATGCTTATCGGCAACTGGAACATGGATGAGGAAAAGCACGACATCCTGAACCAAATGCTGTTCCGCTTCGAGGCCGTTCGCTCAGCCCAAGACAAGAAATATGTAATGATGAACGTTCCCAAGAATCAGATAGCCACCATCACCGAGGTGCTGCCCGGCGTAAAAAGTCCGACCGTCATTCCTTTGTCGGATCCCGACTGGTGCGCCCTGCACGCCGTGATCGACGAGAAGCGCTTTTGGGAAATCATTGGCCAGCTAAAGGATTTGGGCGCCCAAGGCATCCTTGTAAGCCCCATTGAGAAAATAATCATGTAGAGATCATTCGGAGCCACTATCATGAAGATCACAAAATATCCATCAAGAGAACAATGGGCCGACCTCATTCGTCGCCCCCAGATAGACACCACCCAACTGCACGCCACGGTTTCCTCCATCCTGAGTGAGGTGAAAGCCCATGGCGACGATGCCGTAAGGAAATATGAGGAGCAGTTTGACCATGCCCAGCTGCATACGCTTGCGGTAACGGAGGCCGAGATGGAAGAGGCCGAGCGTTTGGTGTCGGACGATCTGAAAGCCGCCATCGTGCTGGCCCACCGCAATATCGCCAAGTTTCATGAGGCACAACAGTTTGAAAGCCACAAGATTGAGACCTGCGAGGGCGTGGAGTGCTGGCAGAAGAGCGTTGCCATAGAAAAGGTGGGGCTCTACATTCCTGGCGGAACGGCTCCCCTCTTCTCCACCGTGCTGATGCTTGCCACCCCCGCCAAGATTGCAGGATGCAGGCAGATAGTGCTCTGCACGCCCCCCAACCGTGAGGGGAAGGTGAACCCTGCCATCTTGGTGGCCGCCCGTGTGGCAGGCGTGAGCCATGTGTTCAAGGCTGGTGGCGTGCAAGCCATTGGCGCCATGGCTTATGGAACCGAAAGCATTCCACGTGTTTACAAGATCTTTGGCCCCGGCAACCAATATGTGATGGCCGCCAAGCAACTGGTGAGCCTGCACGACACAGCCATCGACATGCCCGCTGGCCCCAGCGAGGTGTGTGTGGTTGCCGACGCGAGCAGCGACGCCGAGTTTGTGGCGGCCGACTTGCTCTCGCAGGCTGAGCACGGCATCGACTCGCAAGTTTTTCTGATCACCACCTCCGAGGAAATGCTGCAAAAGGTTACCGAGCAAGTTGACGTTCAGCTGGCCGCCCTACCCCGCAAGGAGATAGCGCAACAATCGCTCAACAATTCGATCTTCGTTCTTGTGCGCGACGAGGCCGAGGCCATGGACCTGAGCAACGCCTACGCCCCCGAGCACCTCATCATCGCCACTTCCGATTATGAGAGGTTGGCCGAGAAGGTCGTTAATGCGGGAAGCGTGTTCCTGGGACGTTGGGCGTGCGAGAGCGCCGGCGACTACGCCAGCGGCACCAACCACACATTGCCCACCCACCAATATGCCTTGGCTTACAATGGCGTGAACCTCGACAGTTTCAACCGCAAGATAACATTCCAGCATCTTTCGGAGGCTGGCATAGGCAGCATTGGGCATGCCGTGGCCTGCATGGCCGAGAACGAGCAACTGGAGGCCCACGCGCAAGCCATGCGCATCAGGATGAGCAAGTTGGGGCTTCGCTAAGCCGACACGCGCACTTAGGGCAGGCACCCCGCCCCCATGGCCCTCGGGGCGAGGGGGCCCACAGAGCCCATTATAGAAAACAAGTATAACCTACTCCAACCGGAAAGAATATCGCAGATGAAACCACTACAAGAACTGGTTAGACCCAACATATGGAAGTTAGCCCCTTACAGTTCGGCCCGCAACGAATATGCCGGCAAAGAGGCTCGAGTGTTTCTCGACGCCAACGAGAATCCCTACAACGCACCCTACAACCGCTATCCCGACCCGTTGCAAACGGAACTGAAGGCGCAGTTGGCGAAGATCAAGAACGTGCCCGCTGAAAACATTTTCCTGGGCAACGGGTCCGACGAAGCCATCGACTTGGTTTATCGCGTGTTTTGCCGCCCCGGCGTCGACAACGTGGTGGCCATCGAACCCACCTACGGCATGTATAAGGTTTGCGCCGACACCAACGACGTGAGCTACCGTCCCGTTCAGCTCGACGCCCACTATGCGATGCACGCCGACAGCCTGCTTCGCAGCTGCGACAAGCACACCAAGGTGATCTGGATTTGCTCGCCCAACAACCCCACAGGCAACAACATGGCCGTGGAGGAGATAGAGGGTGTGCTTCGCCAGTTTGGCGGCATCGTGGTTGTGGACGAGGCCTATGGCGACTTTTCCTCGGCGCCCATGTTCCGCACGCGCCTGCAGGAATTTCCCAACCTCATTGTGCTCAACACCTTGAGCAAGGCTTGGGGTTGCGCAGCCTTGCGCTTGGGCATGGCGTTTGCCAGCAAAGACATCATCGACCTGTTCAACAAGGTGAAATATCCCTATAACGTTAACCTGCTCACGCAGCAGCACGCCCTTGAGATGCTCAATGAGCGCGAGAATGTGGAGAAATGGGTTACCATCTTGCTTCAGGAACGCACGAGGCTGATGCGGGCGTTTATCGACTTGCCTGTTTGTGAGCAAGTGTATCCGTCGGACGCCAATTTCTTCTTGGCCAAGATGACCGACGCACAAGCCATCTACGACTATCTGGTGGAGAAAGGCATCATTGTGCGAAACCGCACACGCGTAACGCTTTGCCAGGGGTGCTTGCGCATTACGATTGGAACCAAGACCGAGAACTCCGAGCTGATGGGAGCTCTGCGGCAGTATAACCCCTAATCGGCCTGACAACACATAGCCCCAAATCGACGGCAACTCGATTTGGGGCTCAAGTGTTCCCAACGTTTGATGGGATAGCTCCTCAACGCTTGTAATGATAATAGAACCAATAGGTGTCGCCGTATTTATCGCGTAGCGCCGTGTAGCGTTCACGCTTGTTGCCATACTTGTCGCCTAAGTCCTGAAAGTCGTCGTAATCGGCCTCTTTCACGTTGTTGTAATAGCTTATGAGCGGATGGCTCGTGGTATGGTTATAGATGATGAGGGCCTCCTTGTAATGCTTGGGCAGTTGCTCGTTGATGGGATAATACTTTGCGAGATGCCGCACAAACTGGTTCAGGTCGCGGTCGAGCAGATAAGCGCAAAGCAACCAGTCGTGGGCGGCTGCGGTGGCCCGATGGGCCTTGTGGAGCGTCTCGAGGTAAACGCGAGGGCGCATCTTCTGTATGAATACCACTCCCAGATGGGCGTACAACTTACGTTCGTCGGCCATCATGAGCTTCACCGAGGCTCCGTTGGGCAACATGGCGTCGGACCCTCCCACGAGCGGATAGGAAAACAAGCGGTCGCCAAGCATGTGGTTCTCGGAGAGCGCCCACACGCGCAACATGGTGAGGCTGCTGTCGGTAGCAGCTTCTTTTACGCCCACCTGCGTGGCCTCGGCAAAGTTGCCCTTGACCATACACTCTTCCATGCGCATGCGAAAATGGAACGTGCGGTCGGAGTTGCCCAAGGCACACACCACCAAGGCCATGACAACCATGACCAGCAGGTTCTGCCATGATATGCGCGAGAACACGCCCACATCGCCCGACGATTGTTCCAACGGCTCCAACTGCCGGCACACCCATACCACTCCGGCATACCCCGCCATGATCAAGGGGAAGCCCCACAACCAATTGCCGAGATAAGGCTCTTGGTCGACATGGGATGTTACATCGGTAAGCACGCCCAGCAACAGCAACGAGGGCAGGTAGGTAAGCGCATGGAAACGGCGCGAGAGGCCGCTCAGGCCAAATATCACCAGCTGCAGCACCCATAGGATGATGGTCAGCAACACGGCGCCGATGGTGCGGTTGTAATGGGTGACGCCATGTGCGAGCACGTGCTGTGTGACGGCCAGGATGTCGGCCTGGTATTCGAAAAGGTATAAAAAGGTGAACAACAAGAAAAAAATGGCACACATCACCCTCATGATGATGGTGCCATTCTTTGTGGTTTTAATCATTGTGCTGATTTTCATTTGTCTTTTTTAAGAACCACGGCAGAGCGAGCGGGGATATACAGTTTCAGCCAGCCCTTATGGTCCTTTTCGTAAACAGGGTCGAAATTGGTGTGGTGCACCATGGTGTCGTCGGCAAACCCGTTGCCACCAAACTCCTTGGCGTCGCTATTGAGCACAACCTTGTAGTCGCCCTCGGGCACCAGGAAGCCATAGTCGGTGAAGGAACGTGTGGGCGAGAAGTTGAACACAAACACCAGGTCGCCACGCATGAAGGCCAACACTTGGTCGCCATCGTTGTGCCATATTTCCTGCACGGGGGTCTTGATGAAGTTTTTCTCACCTTTCACCACCTCGATCATCTTTCGGTCGAAATCGCCCAGGAAATGGTAGTCGAGCTCGGGGTTGTCGACCAAGTTCCATTGGCGACGCGCATATTTGTAGCTCCATCCGTTGCCCTCACGTGGGAAGTCGATCCACTCGGGATGTCCAAACTCGTTGCCCATGAAGTTGAGGTATCCGCCGTTGATGGTTCCGAGCGTGACGAGACGGATCATCTTGTGCAGGGCTATTCCGCGATGCACCATGTCGTTCTCGTCGCCTTGCTTGAAGTGCCAATACATGTCGGCGTCGATGAGTCGGAAGATGATGGTCTTGTCGCCCACGAGCGCCTGGTCGTGGCTTTCGCAATAAGAGATGGTCTGCTCGTCTGCTCGTCGGTTCTTCACCTCCCAGAAGATGCTGCTGGGCTTCCAATCCTCATCCCTGCGCTCCTTGATGGTCTTGATCCAATAGTCGGGGATGTTCATGGCCATGCGGTAATTGAAGCCGTAGCCGCCATCCTCAAACTTGGCGGCCAACCCGGGCATGCCGCTCACCTCCTCGGCGATGGTGATGGCCTTGGGGTTCACCTCATGGATGAGCTTGTTGGCCAGCGTCAGGTAGCAGATGGCGTTGTCGTCCTCATGACCATTGAAGTAGTCGCCATAATTGGTGAACGCCTCGCCCAGTCCGTGGCTGTAATAGAGCATGGAGGTCACTCCGTCGAATCGGAATCCGTCGAAATGGAACTCCTCCAACCAATACTTGCAGTTGCTGAGCAAGAAATGGATAACGTCGTCCTTGCCATAATCGAAGCAGAGGCTGTCCCATGCCGGATGCTCGTGTCGGTCGCCGGGATAGAAATACTGGTTGGGGTCGCCGGCCAGGTTGCCCAGGCCTTCCACCTCGTTCTTCACGGCGTGCGAGTGGACGATATCCATCACCACGGATATTCCCATCTGGTGGGCTGCGTCGATGAGCGCCTTCAGCTCCTCGGGTGTTCCGAACCTGCTTGATGGCGCGAAGAACGAGCTGACGTGGTAGCCGAAGCTTCCATAGTAGGGGTGCTCCTGAATGGCCATGACCTGTATGCAGTTGTAGCCGTCCTTGGCCACGCGTGGCAACACGTTGTCCTTAAACTCGGTGTAGGTTCCCACCTTCTCGGCATCCTGCCCCATTCCCACATGGCACTCGTAGATGAGCAGGGGGTTGGTGTTGGCCTTGAAGTTTTTCTTTTTCCACTGGTAGGGAGTTTTCGGTGCCCACACCTGCGCTGAGAAGATCTTGGTGACCTCGTCTTGCACCACGCGCTGGCACCATGCGGGGATGCGCTCTCCTTCGCCACCGTTCCATTTCACGTGCATCTTGTAAAGCTGCCCGTGCTTCATGGCCTTGGCGGGAAGCTTGAGCTCCCAGTTGCCTGTTCCCTCTATGCGCTTGCAACGGTATTTCTCGTCCTCGGTCCAGTTGTTGAAGTCGCCCACCAAGTAGATGTCGGTGGCCGTTGGGGCCCACTCACGGAAGACCCATCCTCCACGCGGCACTTTGTGCAGGCCAAAATATTTGTAGCCATTGGCGAAATCGGAAAGGGTTTGCCTGCCGTTTCGTGTAAGCTGGCCTATTTTCCACAATGCGTGCTCGTGTCGACCACGGATGGCGGCCTCATAAGGTTCGAGGTAAGGGTCGCTGGCCACGATGCCAATGTGCTTAGGCGTCGCTTTGACCGATAATTTCTTTGCTGTCATAGTTTGATATAGATATGATGTTTAAGCTTTTATTTTGAATATGGCTTTCTTGAACTGCTCTTTGTCGGCGATGCAAGGCGCATGGCCGTCTTGGGGTGTGAAAAGCACAAACTGCCCTTTCTTGACGTTGAAAATGGTTTGTGGGCGCACGCCGGGCAACAGGGCAAAATCGTTCTTCTCATCGAAGTGGGCTTCTGGCAGGTCGGCCAATGGCGTGTAGCCGTAGCGCTCGTCGGTCTCCAGGGGCAGCTGGATATCGATCATCTTGCGGTGATACTCGATGGCCGCCTCGTTCTCCGTCTTGCCTTTGGCCATCTGGATGTTCACATAAGCAACCTCTCCCTTGATGGGATGCATTCCGGCTTCGAGACTCTCCAGGTCGTGGTTTTTCATGAAGGCCACCACCTCCGCTATGAGCGGATAGAGCGACTCGTAACGAGCCAGATTGTCAAGTGTGTCAATAATCATAGTTGGTATTTTAAAATGATTGCGTTCTTGCTTGCCTTATTGGTCGTTGAAGCGACGGCCGTTCTCATAATGGCCGGTGAAGAGGATGGTTCCGTTGCGGTCTTTCTCCACAAACTTGCCGTCGCGCCTGTCGTTCACATACGATCCCTCGAAGCGCTTTCCGTCCTTGGTCTCCTCGATGGCCTTTCCGTTGCGTTGGCCATTCTTGTATGTGCCCTTGAAACGGGTTCCGTTGGCGTAGTGTATGATGACCTGCCCATCGATTTTGCCATTCACGAAGTCGCACTCGAAGACGTCGCCGTTTTTCTTTGTCAGCTTTCCATGACCGTTGAGCAGGTCGTCTTTCCACAGGCCCTCGTAGCGGTCGCCATTGGCCCAGACAAACGAGCCCTGTCCCTCGCGCTCGCCGTCGCTGAAGTGGCCTGTGTAGCGGTCGCCGTTGGCATACTTGAATATGCCTTCGCCCGTACGCTCTCCTTGGTCGTAGTCGCCTTCGTAGCGGTCGCCATTCTGGAAATCGTAGATGCCACGGCCCTGCTGAATATCGTCTTTCCATTGGCCTTTGTAAACATCGCCGTCGGCATATCGGTTCACGCCATAGCCACACCGCTGGTTGTTGGCCCACTCGCCCTCATAGGTGGTGCCGTCGCCCCAGTCGAAGAAGCCTTTGCCCTCCTTCTTGTCGTTCTTCCATTGGCCTGTGTAGAAGGCGCCGTTGGCGTAGGTGTACTTGCCTTTTCCGTGGCGCATGTCGTGGTACCAGTTGCCGTCGTACTTGTCGCCGTTGAAATAATACATCACTCCATGCCCCTCTTGGTAGTCGCGGTACCAAAGGCCCACATACTTGTTGTTGTTGCTGAAATAATAGGTGCCTCGCCCGTTCTGCTGGCCCAGCACCCACTCGCCTTCATATTTCTCACCATCGGCGAAGGTGAAGGTGCCGTAGCCATGGCGCTTGCCCTTCACAAACTGCCCTTCATAGTTGTTGCCGTTTTCGTAGAGGGCGCTTCCCTTTCCATAAGGTTTGCCAGACGCCATCTCGCCTTTGTACACGCCCTTCACGCCTTGCTCCTCGATGGTGCAAGAGCCCAACGATATTTTCTGGGCCATAGCCGCAAAAGGTGCCAAGGTGATTATAAATAATAATATGTAGGTCTTTGCTTTCGTTTTCATGCCATAATCAATGATTGTTCAAAGATAGCAAGAATATTTGGAAAGGCGACGGGTCGTTTCTTTTTTTAATGCATTTGCCGCGCTATTTAACATTCTTAAATACTTGGGACTTCCTCGTGTCGCCTTGCCTGTCGCCTGTTTCTCTGGTGTGGAAGGTTTCTTGAACACTAACGAGAATTGAAATCTAATGGCCGATTTGGGCTCAATGTGGTATTGGGGAATGGAGAATGGTGAATAAAATAATGGAGATTGAGAAAATGCTATCCAGAAACGATCTTTTTACCTTAAGAAACTAATCCCTATTGAAAATTCTTAATCCTGACGTACAAACTTCTTTCACAAGAAAACTACATGTACCTTATTGAAACTATCATTACCTAAACCAACCTTAATTTACCAAATCCAACTAATAGCCTACCAAATTCTAATTACCTAAATCAAACTAATAACCTAATTATTATCATTAACCTAAAAACTTATCATCTATCCTGTTTTACCAAACCCTCTTCGTAAAGGAGTTTGTCGGCACGGCTCCTTGCATCTATGCAGGATATCCATGCCCCTTATATTCGTTTCGTTTGTTTTCGATTGCAAAGATACACTAAATGACCATTCTTGTCTGCAACAAATCGTTCATAAAGGTAGAATTATGTTTCATTGCAACAATCGTTCCATGAAACGAACGATTTGTTCCACCCAAATGGACATATTTGCGCCATCGACCTCAAAAAAGCCCCCATTTCATCGGTTCTGTTTTCCATAAGCCCATCCTGCGCATGTTTGAACCACCTTAATAAAACATGAAACCATGAAGCCTACTCGTGAGCTAAACGGGCTGTCCCACCGTCGCCGAGTTTCTGCCGAAGGGCTGCCGACGAGCTCACGCAGGTGGCGAGCGGCTTCGCCCATGGCCTCGGAGAGGAATGAGCAGAGCTAAGTTTACGCCAATCTGGATAATACGAATCTTCCAATATTCCAAATCTTCCATATTCCAATAAGGGCATGCACATTCCAACCCCCTCTCTATAGACTATCTAACTAACTAATTATTAGATAGTTAGATATATAAAGAAGCAAAACGCACACCCTTGAAAACTAATTGGAAGAACTGGAATTGGAAGAATCCCAACACCCTCACTCTCTCTAAAAGGCTCATTATCAACAGTTTAAACTTTAAAATAAAAGAAGAAAATGAAGTACGATATCAGTAAAACCACCGCCCCGAAGATGCCAAACCTCGGTCGCGGACTCGAATGCGTGGCTCTTTTGCCCTCGCAAGTGTCGAAAGACATGCACCAGCCCATCGTTCCCCTGCTTTTCCCTATCCTTGGAGCGCACGTAAGTGGAGCCGAATTTACGTATCCCGACCTCTCGTGGAAGGAAACAAGCGGAATGATGGCCAATCTCGTGGCAGATAGTGGCGCCGGAAAGGGCCAACTGTCGAGCATCGTGGAAGCCCTTTGCCGCGACTTCCGCACCCACGACGACGAGGAGCTGGCAAAGCTCGTGGAGCGTCAGAAGATGATGAAAACCAAATCGTATCGAAACGCATCGAATCGTATCGAAACGTATGATTGCCAACGCCCATTGTTGTACCTTTGCACATGTAAAAGATACCGATCGTCACCAACACCACCCATCAACCCACCAACACCACCGTCCTATGAGTCAACCACCCATCACCAACCATCGCCACTCGTGTAACACCAGCGCCCCCCATTGCGCACGGCTCGCATCGGCTCGGATCAGAGCGGCCCACACTAACGGGCATGAACGTGAACAGAAAGCCACACGTCTGGGAGGCGAAGAGGTGCAAACAGGCACAAGGCTAAAAGAAAATAACATTCGTAGTGAAAGCCGTCTGAGGCTAAAAGGAAAAGCCATTCGGGTTGCTTTTTATTTCCCACAGATGCCATGCGGGATGAGAGATTTACGCTCAGACGCGGTCGCTCGGCTTTGCCGCTTTCGTAGCGCCAGCGGAGAAAGAACAACGAATTTGCTTTTTTAACGAGACTCGGCGAAGCCCCACCGACCAACGGGAGGTAATTGATGTAATCGTTTTACGATTACCAATTTGAACGAATTTAGCTAACGTAGAAAAAATTCGAAAATTCGGGAAATTCGTTGTTGCGCCGTCTGAGGCTAAAGGAAAAGACATTCGTTGTAAAAGCGGCAAAGCCAATGGAGGCCTATGCAACCCGCAGAGCCATCCAACATACAACATTAGAAAACGTAAAATGCTTTGGTTAGGTCATGGTACCATTCGCTGCGCTGGCCATCGGCACCCATCAAACAATGTTCCGCGCGCTCAAAGCGACGGGAGGTGTCTTTCGAGAAAGCGAGCAACTGGCGCTTAAAAGGCTTGCGATCGGTGGTCTTGATCATAGCCTGTCGGCACATTCTAAACCCTGACAAATAAGCCGTTTCAGTAAACCGCTCAACCACTTCTGTAGGAAGGACAACGCTCAGCACCCCCTCGTGCGTCAAGTGGCGTTTGGCAAACGCAAGGATGTCGGCAAACGACAGATCGACATCATGGCGCGCCAGCGTACGTTGCGAATTGGGAGTCTTCAAACTGTCAATAAAAAACGGAGGATTGCTTACCATGCAATCGTAAGGCTCGCCGGGCTCCCACTCTTGCAACCTCACATGATGGATGGCCACCCGGGCGAAAGCGTGGGCGTTCTCGGCAGCCTGGCAGGCGGCCTGCCCGTCGGCCTCCACACCCTCCACAACACTATCGGGAAACCGCTGGGCCATCATGAGCGCAACGACACCCGTGCCGGCGCCAATGTCGAGGATGCGGCGACCACCCTCAGCCCATGCGCCCAGCAACACGCCATCGGTGCCCACCTTCATGGCACAACGGTCTTGGCGAACATCAAACTGACGGAACGAAAAAACATCTTTCGGCATAGTTGTAAACCTTACTTTTTCATGTTTTAACGTATTTTCTACATATTTATTGTTCTCGCTCGGCAGTTGACACGATATTTTAGCAACACACCTTCTATAATGTGCCCAAAAATTAGTAACTTTGCAAGCTAAATGTAACGTAGAAAGAAAAAAGCATTTTTATAGAGTAAGCAAATGGATAAAAATCAAAATACGTCTATACAGATGTTCGCCGACTATGAAGGCGACATCAGCACCCTCTTAGAGTCGAACGCCCCGGAGGAACTGCCCGTGCTCGCCACGCGCAACATGGTGGTGTTCCCCGGAGTGCTCGTGCCCATTTTCATCGGAAGGAAGGCGAGCGTCAGTCTCATACGCAAGTTGTCGAAATCGGAAGACCCCATTTGCGCCATCTTCTCACAAAAAGACGCAGAGGTCGACGCACCCAAGCAGAAAGACCTCTACGCCATGGGCGTCTACGCCCACTTGGTGCGCGTTATCGACATGCCTGGCAGCGAGAACATCACGGCCATCTTCCAAGCCCACGGGCGTTGCAGGCTTGAGAGCATCACAGCCACACGCCCCTACCTAAAGGGCACGGCCACACCCGTTTCCGACGTCGTGCCCGACGTGCTCGGCGAGGAGCTGAGGGCCATCGTGGAGGACGTGAGAGCCACCACCACACACCTCATCAAGAGCAACGACGACATACCCAACGAGACGCTGATGACGCTGAAAAACATCTCCAACGAGATGATGCTCATCAACTTCCTCTGCACCAGCCTGCCCTTCGACCCGAAGGAAAAGATGGAGCTGCTCATGACCGACGACATGGAGGAACGCGCCATCGGGCTGCTGAAGCTCGAAAACCGCGACATACAGTTGCAGGAACTGAAAAACCAGATTCGCAAGAAGACCCACGAGGACCTCGACGAGCAGCAACGCGAGTACTTCCTGCATCAGCAGATGAAGAACATCAAGGAGGAACTGGGAGGCGACGAGAAATCGCCCGAGAAGAAAGAACTGCTCGAAAAGTCGAAAAACAAGAAATGGCCCGAGGAGATTGCCAAGACCTTCGCCAAGGAGCTCGACAAGCTCGACATGTTCAACCCGCAAAGCCCCGAATACAGCGTGCAGGTCAACTACCTGCAGCAGATGGTGGCCCTGCCCTGGAACGAATATACCGAGGACAACCTCGACATCAAGCGCGCCAAGCGCGTGCTCGACCACGACCACTATGGCATGGAGAAGGTGAAGGAGCGCATACTGGAGTATCTGGCCGTGCTGCAACTCAGAGGCGACCTCAAGTCGCCCATCCTCTGCCTCTACGGTCCTCCGGGAGTGGGTAAGACATCGCTGGGCAAAAGCATCGCCGCGGCCATGAAGCGCAAGTATGTGCGCGTGTCGCTCGGAGGCCTGCACGACGAGAGCGAGATTCGCGGACACCGACGCACCTACGTGGGAGCCATGCCCGGACGCATCATCAAGAGCATACAAAAGGCGGGATCGTCGAACCCCGTGTTTATCCTCGACGAGATCGACAAGGTGACACAGAACGCCATCAACGGAGACCCCTCGTCGGCCCTGCTCGAGGTGCTCGACCCTGAGCAGAACAACGCCTTCCACGACAATTTCCTCGATGTGGACTACGACCTGTCGAAGGTGCTCTTCATAGCCACCGCCAACGACCTCAGCACCCTGCCAGCACCTCTGCTCGACCGCATGGAGATCATAGAGGTGCCCGGATATGTCACCGAGGAGAAAGTGGAAATTAGCAAGCGACACCTCGTGCCGCGCGAATTGGAGAACACGGGCTTCGGAAAACTCGAAACAAAACCTTCGTTCACCAAGGCCACATTGGAGAAAATCATCGAACAATACACCCGCGAGAGCGGCGTCAGACAGTTGGAGAAGCAAATCAACAAGGCCCTGCGCAAAATGGCGCTCATGTATGCCAGCGACGGACAGCTGCCTTTCGAAAAGGTGCAGCCAGCGCAGGTGGAGAGCCTGCTCGGCAAACCGCCCTTCTACCGCGACGCCTACCAAGGAAACGAAGACGCTGGCGTGGTGACCGGACTGGCGTGGACCAGCGCCGGAGGCGAGATCCTCTTTATCGAAACCAGCATGAACAAGGGGCATGGAAGCCGACTGACCCTCACGGGAAACCTCGGCGAGGTGATGAAAGAATCGGCCATGATCGCCCTGCAATATGTGAAGGCGCATGTGGACCAGCTCGGCATCGACTACCGCATCTTCGACAACTGGGACATACACATCCACGTGCCGGAGGGAGCCACGCCCAAGGACGGACCATCGGCGGGAATCACCATCGCCACATCCATCGCATCGGCCATCACGCAACGTAAGGTGAGAAAAAACACGGCCATGACGGGAGAGATAACGCTGCGGGGAAAGGTGCTGCCCGTGGGAGGCATCAAAGAGAAAATACTGGCAGCCAAGAGAGCCGGAATGACCGACATCGTGCTGTGCAAGGAAAACCGCAAGGACATCGACGAAATCCCAGAAAACTACCGCAACGGACTGACGTTCCACTATGTGGAGAACATCCTGGAGGTGTGGAAGATTGCGCTCACCGACGAACTGGTCGACAAACCCCTGGAGTTTGTGCGCAAGAACGACGAGCGAATAGGATTCCTCCCATTTAACTCAACATCAAACCAAAATTGATTTATGATGAAGTTTGAACTACAACATACCGACAACGCATCCGACGCACGAGCCGGACTGATAACCACGGCCCACGGACAAATCAAGACACCTATCTTCATGCCCGTAGGCACGTGCGGATCGGTGAAGGGCGTACACTTCGACGAGCTGCGCGAACAGGTGAAGGCCCAAATCATACTGGGCAACACCTACCACCTCTACCTGCGACCCGGGCTCGACGTGCTACGCGCCGCTGGCGGACTGCATGGCTTCAACGGTTGGGAGCGCCCCATCCTCACCGACTCGGGCGGTTTCCAAGTGTTCTCGCTCACAGGCATCAGAAAACTGAGAGAGGAGGGATGTGAGTTCCGGTCGCACATCGATGGATCCAAGCATTTCTTCACACCCGAGAACGTGATGGACACGGAGCGCGTCATAGGTGCCGACATCATGATGGCGCTCGACGAGTGTCCGCCGGGAAAGAGCGACTACGAGTACGCCAAGAAGAGCCTGGCCATGACCCAGCGATGGCTCGACCGATGCATCAAGCGGTTCAACGAGACGGAGCCGCTCTACGGCTACGAGCAGACCTTGTTCCCCATTGTGCAGGGATGCACCTACAAGGACCTGCGACGCGAGGCGGCCAAGTTTGTGGCCGACAAGGGGGCCGACGGAAACGCCATCGGCGGACTGGCCGTGGGAGAGCCCACAGAGGTGATGTATGAGATGATTGAGGTGGTAAACGAAATACTGCCCAAGGACAAGCCACGCTACCTTATGGGCGTGGGAACACCACAGAACATCCTGGAAGCCATAGAAAGAGGTGTAGACATGTTCGATTGCGTTATGCCCACACGAAACGGACGAAACGCCATGCTCTTCACCTACAACGGAACGATGAACATGCGAAACAAGAAGTGGGAAACCGACTTCTCGCCCATCGACCCCGACGGGTGCCACACCGACCAAATCTACACCAAGGCCTACCTGCACCACCTGTTCAAAGCCGGTGAGCTGCTCGCCATGCAGATTGCGTCGATACACAACCTCGCATTCTACCTGCGCCTCGTGACCGACGCACGACAGCACATCATCCAAGGCGACTTTACAACATGGAAGGCAAGCGTCGTAGACCAACTGGGAAGACGCATCTAAACAAAAAGCATGAAAAGCTACAGCAAGATTAGAAAGCACCGAAGGGTGTACAAGGCAAGACGGTGGGCAAGCCAGCATCCAGCATGGCTCCACAGGCTCGTCGCATGGATTGCCGCACACACCCTGGTGCTGCAAACGGTGTTGAAATGGATGGGAAGGAGGTTGAGCTTCATGAAACGGCTCAACCCGTTCAGATACATCAAGCGCATTGATTGGTACATCATCAAGAAGTTTATAGGAACCTATGTCTTCTCCATCCTACTGATCATTTCCATCTCCATCGTGTTCGACGTCAATGAGAACCTGGCCAAGTTTACGCAGTATCACGCTCCGTTGCAAGCCATCGTGTTCGACTATTACGCCAACTTCGTACCCTACTTCGCCAATCTCTTCTCGGCCCTGTTCGTGTTCATCGCCGTCATCTACTTCACATCAAAGTTGGCGGGCAACTCGGAAATCATCGCCATGCTGGCCACAGGCATCTCGTTCAAGCGTCTGCTCAGGCCTTACATGATATCGTGTGTGCTCATCTCGGGACTGTCGTATTATCTGTCGGCATACGTCATCCCACACGGAACGGTGATACGCCAAAACTTCGAGACGATGTATAAGAACAAAAAGAAGAACACATCGGCCGAAAACGTGCAACTGCAAGTGGCACAAGGGGTTATTGCCTACATTCAGCACTACGACAACAACCTGAAGAAGGGCTACGGCTTCTGCTTGGACAAGTTTGAGAACAAGAAACTCGTGTCGCACCTAACGGCCATGGAGGTGCAATACGACACCATCTCCGACTCAAAGTACCATTGGAAGCTGCGCAACTGGAAGGTGCGGCAACTGAAAGGATTGCGCGAGCACATCACGAGCGGAGACGAGAAAGACTCGCTCATCATGATGGAGCCCACCGACCTCGTTTACTCGAAGGGACAGCAGGAAACCTTCACGTCGCCCGAGTTGCACGACTACATCTCGAAGCAAATCGACCGAGGCTCAAGCAACGTGGTGCAGTATCAGGTGGAGTACCACAAACGCATCGCATCCTCGTTCGCATCCTTCATCCTTACCATCATCGGAGCGTCGCTCTCATCGAGAAAGCGAAAAGGAGGAATGGGCATGTACCTCGGCATAGGACTCGGACTGAGCTTTGCCTACATCATGCTCCAAACCGTATCGGCTACATTTGCCATCAACGCGGGATTCCCGCCCATCCTGGCAGCATGGATGCCAAACATTATTTTTGCCATAGTGGCATGGTTCTGCTACTTCAAGGCGCCAAACTAATTAGAAAACATGAAATTTACAGATTTAGACTTAAACGACGACATTCTCGACGCACTCTACGACATGCGTTTCGACGAATGTACACCTGTACAGGAAAATTGTATTCCAGAGATATTAAAAGGAAACGATGTGCTTGGAGTGGCCCAGACCGGTACCGGAAAGACGGCTGCCTACCTGCTGCCCGTTCTCTCCATGCTCGACGACGGCGGCTATCCCAAGGAGGCCATCAACTGCCTCATCATGTCGCCCACACGCGAGCTGGCCCAACAAATCGACCAAGCCATGCAGGGCTTCGCCTACTATGTGCCCAACGTGTCGAGCGTGGCCGTGTATGGCGGAAACGACGGAAACCGATACGACCAGGAGCTGAAGAGCATGCGCCTGGGAGCCGACGTCATCATAGCCACGCCCGGACGTCTCATCTCGCACCTCTCGCTCGGCAACGTCGACTTGTCGAAGGTGAGCTTCTTCATCCTCGACGAAGCCGACCGCATGCTCGACATGGGCTTCTCGGAAGACATCATGAAGATTGCCTCCTACCTCCCACAAAACTGCCAAACCATCATGTTCTCGGCCACCATGCCCAAGGACATAGAGAAGATGGCCCAAAGCTTGCTGAAAAACCCCGTGGAGATCAAGCTCGCCGTGAGCAAGCCCGCGGAGAAGATCCAGCAAAGCGCATACATCTGCTACGAGACGCAGAAACTCGACATCATCAAGGATATCTTCAAGGCTGGCGACCTGAAGCGCGTCATCATCTTCTCGGGATCAAAGCAAAAGGTGAAGCGCATCAACCAAGCCCTGACACGCCTCCACATCAATAGCGGAGAGATGCACTCAGACCTCGACCAGGCCCAGCGCGACGACATGATGTTCAAGTTCAAGAGCGGACAGATCGACGTGCTTGTGGCAACCGACATCCTCGCGCGAGGCATCGACATCGACGACATCGCCATGGTCATCAACTACGACGTGCCGCACGACTGCGAGGACTATGTGCACCGCATTGGCCGTACGGCACGCGCCGACCGCGACGGACGAGCCATCACGTTTGTCAACGAGGACGACATGTACGCCTTCAGCCAAGTGGAGAAATTCCTGGATAAGGAAATAACCAAGAACCCGCTGCCCGAGGGCTGTGGCGAGGGACCCGAGTACGTAACCTCGAAGCGCAAGGCCTCAGCCAAGAGCAACCGACGCAAGGACCGCGACGCCACCTCACACAAAGCCAACAAACAGCGCAACCGCCGCAACACACGCAAAGACAGACAGCCCAAAAGCGAGAAGCAAGCCAAGGGAGACCAGCAACCCATGGGCGACCAGCAGGCCGAGAACGGAAGCGGTAAACAGCAAGGCGAGAAGGCTGGCGCAGAAAAGAACAACGCCAACAAAAGGCGCAACAACCGCCGTCAGCAAAAGCCACAAGGCGAGCAGGCTGAGACCGAGAAGCGAAACGAGAACGGCGCTTCGAAGAGACGCAACGAAGGCGACGCTCCCACCAACCGCAACGAGGAAGGCGCACCCGAGAAGAAGCAGAACAGGAGAAGGAGAGGCAACAACAAGCAAGCCAAGCCGCAGGGCGAACAGCAGGCCGCACCCGAGAAACGCAACGACAACAACAAGTCGGCTAAGCGTAATGAGGGCGAGCAGAAAAACAACAACAAGCAACGCTCCCAAAAGCCCAGACGCCGTCGCCAACAGCAGGAGGCGGAGGCACCAACCGTAGGAAGAACCACACGCTACAACGGCCTTCCCGACGACTTCAAGGCCCCTGAGGAGCACGAGAGTGGCTTGAAGAAGCTCATCAAGCGCCCCTTAAAGTGGATTAAGAGCATTGGCAAGAAATAACCATCGCACAACACACATTACATAAAAAAAGGATGCACCTTCCAATGCATCCTTTTTTTGTTTCTATTTTTGGGGGGGATTATCGTTTCTCTTGCGTTGGATAATCGTTTCAGCTCTGTTGGATAATCGTTTCAGCTTGTCTTGGATAATCGTTTCGTCGCCTAATCCTCACAGGCCTGCTTGTCGCTACTCTTCCTAATTTTGAAGATCATGGGGATTACTTTCTTATAAACCTTACGGTCGCCCTGTATACGACGCAGCAGCAGTTCGCAGGCTGTAGCGCCCTGAACGTGAGCCTGGTCCATAACGGCCGACAACGATGGTGTGACGAAAGCCGCATTGTCGTCTTCTGTAAAACCAATGATGGCCACATCCTGAGGAATGTGAAGGTTCAAACTCTTGATGGCATCGAACGCAGCATAGGTAACAATGTCGTTGAGCGCCAAGATGGCGTCGGGCGGATTGGCCGACTGAAGCATTTGGAGGGTCTTGTCGCGTGTTTCGGCAAACTCTATCTTACCACACACCACCAAGTCGCGGTCGATGGGAACACCTGCCTCGCGCAACGCTTCCAAATATCCATGCTTACGACGCTTCACCATATCTATATGGTTGGGACCTCCCAAAAACGCCACACGTCGCGAGCCCGTGTCCAACAAATGCTTGGTGGCCTCATAAGCTGCCACATCGCCATTAGAAACCACTTGGGAGAAACGGTCGGGAAGACAAGTGCGCGTGAAGAAAACAAGAGGCACGTCTAAGCGTTCCATCTCCTCATAATGCGAATAGTCGATGGTGTCTTGAGCCAAACAGGAGATGACGCCATCCACATGCATCGTAAGGAAACTCTCTATGGCACGCACTTCGCGCAGGCAACTCTCATGACTGTTGGCCGAGAAAACCAGGAAACCATGCTGCTGGGCATAGTCCTCTATGCCGTCGAGCACCGAAGCAAAGTAGTGGGTAACGAGATTGGGAACAACCACTCCTATGATATGAGGCCCCTCCTTACGAAGACTTTGCGCAAAGGGGTTAGGATGATAATTGCATTGCTTGGCCAGTTCTTGCACCTTTTTCCGCATTTCCTCACCCACCTCATGGCTACCATGAAGAGCTCGCGAGACGGTTGCTATGCTGACATTTAGCTCAGCGGCTAAGTCCTTAAGGGATGTTCGACGTTGTTTCATAAAAGGAACCTTCTAAGTTATTAGGTTTGTCATGCAATGATAGTGCAAACGAGCGCCATGAGAACTTGTTCTCTAATGGCCGAGTGCAGCCTATCTTATGCAAAGATACAATAAAAATATAGAGAAATTGCGAAGTGGAGAGGGAAAACAACCGGAAAGCACATGAGTTTACCCCGCAAAGGGCGAATGTTGTATCGAAGAAAGGGCAAGGTGAAAGATCAGATGTGGAAATTGGAACCCGATGCCTATGGCGGAGCATCCAACATGCTTAAGAGTAGCGTTATAGAAATATAAAAAGGGAAGCTGATTGCTCAACTTCCCTTTTTATCGGTCGGGATTACTGGACTCGAACCAGCGACCTCGCGCCCCCCAGACGTGTGCGCTACCAACTGCGCTAAATCCCGTTCCTTATTTGCGATTGCAAAGGTACGCACTTTTGTTGGAACCTCCAAATATTTCGGCAACTTTTTGCAAAAAAAGTGTTATCTTCTCCTATTCTGTCATAAAATCTTTTGAAAATCAAGATAAAATGGCTAACTTTGTCAATACAACATATAAATAAGGAGATAAACTATGAGAATCAAAATATCAGCCCCAAGCCAACTGTCGGCTTCCATTAAGTTGCCCGCCTCAAAAAGCATCAGCAACAGAGCGTTAATCATACACGCCCTCTCGGGAGGCAACATGATGCCCGACAACCTATCCGTTTGCGACGACACGGATGTGGTGGTGCAGGCCTTGGAAACCATGCCCCACACCATCAACATCAAGGCGGCAGGCACAGCCATGCGCTTTCTTACCGCTTACCTGTCGGTGAGGGAAGGCAAGCACGTCATAACAGGCACCGAGCGCATGAAGCACCGCCCCATCGGCGTTTTGGTAGATGCCATGCGCACCTTGGGCGCCGACATTCGCTATGTGGAGGAAGAAGGCTTTCCCCCACTCCACATCAACGGCAAGACGCTTTGGGGCGGACAGGTCTGCATCCCTGGCGACATAAGCTCCCAATACGTATCCGCCTTGCTGCTCATCGGTCCGGTGCTTAAGAACGGCTTGGAGCTGCAACTCTCGGGCAACATCATCTCAAGGCCTTACATCGACTTGACCCTTTGGCTCATGCGCGAATTTGGCGCGAACGCCGATTGGGCGTCGGGCGACACCATTGTGGTAAAGCCGCAACCCTACTGCCAACGTCGGTTCCTCATAGAGAACGATTGGAGCGCAGCCAGCTATTGGTATGAGATGGTGGCTCTTTATGAGCGCGACATGGCCAAGGTGAGGCTTGGCGGACTCATGGACGCCTCGAAGCAAGGCGACTCGTGCGTAAAGCACATCTACTCGCTCCTGGGCGTAAAGACGCAGTTTAGCGACCACGAGGAAGGAAAGCCCACCCTCGTCACCATCACTCCACGAATGGGATCGGTGAGAAAGATCGACTTCGACTTCAACAACTGTCCCGACCTGGCGCAAACGGTCGTGGTAACGTGTTGCGCCCTTGACATACCGTTCCACTTCAAAGGATTGACGAGCTTGAAGATCAAGGAAACCGACCGCATAGAAGCCTTGAAGCGCGAACTGCGCAAGGTGGGCTACATCGTTCGTAGCGCCAACGACAGCGAGCTCATTTGGGACGGAACAAAATGCGAGCCCAGCATGGAACCTATCGACACCTACGAGGATCATCGCATGGCCATGGCCTTCGCGCCACTCGCCATCAAATTCCCCGGATTGGCCATCAACAACCCCGAGGTGGTCTCCAAGTCGTACCCCACATTCTGGGACGACCTCAAGTCGGCTGGCTTCACAATCGAAGAGATAACAGACTAAGCAACACCCCCACGTCACCTTATTATATAGCACCTGCATGCCATATCTTATCATCGGCCTTGTTGCATTAGGCTTGCTCACGGCCCTGTTCACTTGGTTTGCCCAACGAAAAGGCACCAACGAAGAGCCCCCCATCACAACCCACGGCGACTGCTCATCGTGCAACGGCAACGACACCCGTTGCGAACAAGCGTGCATGATGGAGGCGGCAACGAAAGACATAGAGTATTTCGACGACGAGGAGCTCGACGAATACAAAGGGCGCCCCTCCGACCAATACACCGACGAGGAAACCGAGCAGTTTGCCGAAGTGCTCGAAACGCTGCAACCCCAAGAGGTGAAGCCCTGGGGAAGGAGCCTCGTGCTGAGAGGCATCAACATGCCAAACGGCATAAAAGATGAGTTTGCCACCCTTGCCGAAGGTTTTTAGGCGAAAGAAAACAATAAATAGCGCGCAACACTCGTTATCAACACGTTGAGAATGAAACGATACATACACCTGCTACTGGCCATCACGGGCGTGATGGTCATCACAGCATGTTCCACCGAGAAGAATACTGCAAAATCTCGGTGGTGGCAGGCGTTCAACACCCGATACAACACCTACTACAATGGCACTTTGGCCTACATCGACGGTTCATTGGCCAAAGAAACCGGCAACAAGGATAATTTCACGGAGATTATCCCCCTTTATACCGTTAGCAACAAAGCCAGCAGGGAGTTGGGAAAGGGCGAGTTTGACAAGGCCATCGAGAAAGCCGAAAAAGCCATAAAGTTGCATAGCATCAAGCGCAAGCCCGAATGGACCAAGAACCGCCGCAAGACGGAGAAAGACTTGGAGTGGCTCAACCGCAAAGAATACAACCCCTTCCTGTGGAAGGCTTGGATGCTCATGGGACGTTCCCAGTTTTTCCAAGGCGACTTTGATGGTGCGGCCTCCACGTTCAACTACATGAGCCGCCTCTATGCCACCCAACCGGCCATCTACGGCCGCGCACGCGCTTGGTTGGCCAAGTGCTACATAGAAAACGATTTCCTCTACGACGCCGAGGATATCATAAGGAACATGCAACGCGACAGCCTGCATTGGAGAGCGCGCAAGGAGTGGGACTACACCTACGCCGACTACTACATCCACACGGCCGACTACGCCAAGGCCATTCCCTACCTGCGCAACGTCATCAAGCACGAGATGCGCAAAAAACAACGTGCGCGCGAATGGTACCTCATGGGCCAGTTGCAGGCCGCGCTGGGAAACAAGGCCGAAGCCTACAAGGCTTTCAGAAAGGTGGTTCGCCTGAACCCGCCATACGAGTTGGAGTTCAACGCCCAGATTGCCCAAACAGAGGTGTTGGCCGCCCACCAGTCGAAGCAAATGGTTAGGCGCCTCAAGCGCATGGCCGCATCCGACAACAACAAGGATTATCTCGACCAAGTTTATTATGCCATCGGCAACATTTACCTTGCCCAGAAAGACACCGCAAGCGCCATTGCCAACTATGAGAAGGGCGCCGAAAAGGCCACACGGAACGGCATTGAGAAAGGTGTGCTGCTGCTGAAGCTGGGCGATCTGTATTGGACAAAGAAGAAATTTAGCGATGCCCAGCGATGCTATGGCCAAGCCATTGGACTGCTCGACAAGGAGCGCGACGACTATAAGCAACTGTCGAACCGTTCGAAGGTGCTCGATGAGCTGGTGCCCTTCACCGAAGCCGTACATCTGCAAGACTCCTTGCAGCAACTGGCCCAAATGCCAGCCAAGGAGCGCAACGAAGCCATCGACCGCGTTATCGAGGCTCTGAAAAAGAAGGAGAAAGAGGAAAAGAACAAAGCGGCGGAGGCCAACGCCCAGCAAGCCCAACAACGAAACAACGCCATTGGCAACAGGAACCAAAACACCACTTACACCAACAACACCGCCAACCAACAGGCCAACGGCCAGTGGTACTTCTATAACCCCATGGCGGTGCAGCAAGGCAAGCAACTCTTCCAGCGCCAATGGGGCAAGCGCGAGAATGTAGACAACTGGCAACGCGTCAACACAACCGTCGTTGCCGGATTGGGCGTGGATTCGCTGGCCAATCTTACCGATGCGCAACGCGATTCGCTCGACAGGGTTGAGGCTGCCCAAGACTCCCTGGAGCAGGTGATGGACAGCGCCCAAAACGACCCCCACAAGCGTGAGTATTACATGGCGCAAATACCCTTCTCCGAGGAGCAGGTGGCCGCCAGCAACGCCATCATCATGGACGGCCTGTTCCATAGTGGCGTGATTTTCAAGGACAAGCTCGACGAGTTGGCGCTCTCAGAGAAGGCGCTCACCCGCCTCACCTCGCAATACACCACCTATGAGCACATGGATGAGGCCTACTACCACCTCTTCCTTCTCTATTCGCGCATGGGCCAACCCGCTACCGCTGAGGGATTTGTGGAGAAACTGAAGGCGGGCTATCCAGAGAGCCAATGGACCCTCCTGCTCACCGACCCCTTCTTTACACAGAACGCGCGCGAAGGCGTGCATCTCGAAGACTCGCTTTATGCGGCAACCTACGAGGCCTTCAAGGCCGACCGCTACGCCGAGGTCGACGCCAACACGCATCTCTCCGAGAGTCGTTTCCCCTTGGGGGCTAACCGCGACAAGTTTATCTTCATCGACGGATTGAGCAAGCTCAACAACGGCGATGGCACAGGTTGCCTGAACGCCATGCGCACGGTGGTCGAGAAATATCCCAAGAGTAGCGTGTCGGAAATGGCTGGCATGATCATCAATGGCGTCAAGGAAGGCAAACAGCTGCGCGGCGGCAAGTTCGACATTGGCGACGTGTGGAGCCGCCGCAGCGTGGTGCTGAGCGATAGCGACTCTATCCATGCGCGCCAGTTTACCAATGAGCGAAACACCAACTTCGTATTCATGTTTGTGTACCAACCCGACAGCGTCGACCAAAACAAGCTGCTCTTCGAACTGGCTCGCTACAACTTCACCAACTATCTCGTAAGAGACTTTGAGATTGCCACCGACGAAGGCGACGGCATCCAGCACATGCGTGTGTCGGGATTCCGCAACTACGACGAGGCGCTGCAATATGCCCGCCAGGTGCTTAGGCAGGCCCCCATCTTGCGCCTCTTGGGAAAATCGCGTCCTGTCATCATCAGCGAGGAGAACCTGCCGTTGTTGGGCACCAACTTCAGCTACGATGAGTACGACGCCTATTACAACAAGCATTTTGCCCCGCTGAAAATAGCCACCTCCCGCCTACTCACCGAGCCGGCCGAGATCACGACGAACGCTCCCAAGAAAGCGCTCGAGACGGAGAAGGAAGTCGACGACTATCTGGAGGGAACCTTCATCTCGCCCGACGAGAAGGTCGACACGCCCACGCAAACCGTCGTTCCTGTGGACGAGCCGTCAAACGAGCCTGCGCAAACGGGCACAACCATCCCCGTCAACGACAACGACGAGGGCACGAACCGACAGGAAACCATCATTCCCATAGGCAACGACGCTCCTGCTGGCAAGGGCCAGAATGAGACCATCGTGCCTGCGCAAGAGGAAGAAAAACCTGCAGGCGCGAAAGACGCCAAGGTGCAAACCACAACCGTTACAACCAACGACCAAGGCCCTGTGGCAAAAGAGCCGAAGGCAGCTGCCAAACGAAAAGAAACCACAAAGCAAGCCGCAGCTACCCAGAAGGCGCAAAGCAAGCCGGCACAAACCACCACCAAGCCCGCCACCCCAACGGTGAAGGAGGAGCAGAAGGCGCAGCCCACGATCAGCAATGGCGCCTACATCTTCTTCGACGACGACACGCAGGTGCCGCCCAGCAAGAGCCCTGCCAAGAAGAAAACGGCAGACGACGCTTCCAATAAGAAGAAAGACACCAACAAGCAAGAGAAGGACCGCACCAACAAGCAAGACGGCGACTCACAGAAAACCAACGACAACAAAGACCCAAAGGACAACACGTTCGACCTGGAGGACGAATATTACGACCTTGACGGTTTCTAAACGAATGAGGAACGAATCATGGCAATGACACAAAACAACGGCTACATATTATGGGTCGACGATGAGATTGAGCTGCTGAAAGCTCACATCATCTTCCTGCAAAAGAAAGGCTACGACGTATCGACCGTGAGCAACGGCGCCGACGCCATCGAGGAATGTAAGCAACGCACCTTCGACCTCATCATGCTCGATGAGATGATGCCGGGCCTGACGGGGCTCGACACCTTGCAACGCATCAAGGAGATACAACCGCAGACGCCCGTGGTCATGGTGACCAAAAGCGAGGAGGAGAACATCATGGACCAAGCCATTGGCGCCAAGATTGCCGACTATCTCATCAAGCCCGTCAACCCATCGCAAATCCTGCTGACGCTCAAGAAAAACATCCATCGGAAAGAAATCGTTAGCGAGGTGACGCAAAGCGGCTACCAGCAGGCTTACCAGCAACTGTCGTTGCAAATCACAGGCTGCAAGACCTGGGGCGATTGGGCCGATGTTTACAAACGCCTCATGCATTGGGAACTCGAGCTGAGCGACACCGACAGCCAGATGATGGGTGTGCTGGCCATGCAAAAGGAGGAGGCCAACAACGGGTTTGCCAAATTCATCAAGAACAACTACATGGATTGGGTTTCGCCCAACAAGATGAGCGACCGCCAACACCCACGCCCCCTGATGAGCCCCGACCTGTTTAAGGAGAAGGTGTTTCCTGCGATCAACGCTGGCGAGAAGGTGTTTCTCATCGTCATCGACAATTTCCGATACGACCAATGGCGCATCCTGGCGCAGCAGATTGGCGACCAGTTCGACATCGACGAGGACATCTACCAGAGCATCCTGCCCACAGCCACCCAGTATGCGCGCAACGCCATCTTCAGCGGACTAATGCCCAACCAGATCGAGCAGATGTTTCCCGAGCTATGGGTCGACGAAGACGAGGAGGAGGGCAAAAACATCAACGAGGCGCCCCTCATACAAACACAGATCGACCGCTTCAGGCGCCACGACACCTTCAGCTATCATAAGATCAACGATTCGGCCGCCGCTGAGAAATTTCTGCAACAGTTCAACAACCTCAGGGACAACGACCTCAATGTGGTGGTCATCAATTTCATCGACATGCTATCGCACGCGCGAACCGAGTCGAGAATGGTGCGCGAGTTGGCCAACAACGAGAGCGCTTATCGCAGCATCACCCTTTCGTGGTTTCGCCATTCTGTCATGGCGGAGCTGTTCCGCCGGTTGTCGCAAAGCAACTACCGCATCATCGTAACCACCGACCACGGTTCCATCAGGGCGTCGAAGCCCATCAAGATCGTTGGCGACCGAAACACCAACACCAACCTGAGATACAAGTTGGGGAAGAACCTGAGCTACAACGCCAAGGAGGTGTTTACCATCAAGGATCCGCGGCAGGCACAGCTCCCCTCGCCCAACGTAAGCACAAGCTACGTGTTCGCCACCGGCAACTCGTTCTTTGCTTATCCCAACAATTACAATTACTACGTGTCGTATTACAAAGACACCTTCCAGCATGGTGGCATCTCCATGGAGGAGATGCTCATTCCGATCGTCACCATGCGGGCAAGGAAGAAATAACTGTTTACACCAAGCTGAAAGCCACCTTCATCATATTGGTGAACGCCAACTGGCGCTCCTCAGCCGAAGCCGACTTCGCCTCCACAAGGCTGTCGCTAATGGTGAGAATGGTGAGCGCCTTGCGCCCGCAGGCCGCAGCGTTGGCGTAAAGCGCCGCACTCTCCATCTCAACGGCGAGCACACCCATGGCCGCCCATTTGCGCCAGTCTTGGTTCTCGTCGTAGAAGATGTCGGACGAGAGCACATTGCCCACATCATACCTTATTCCCATCGCGCGACACTCGTCGACGGCCCTCGACAACAGGCCATAGTCGGCAATGGGCGCATAGGTTCCGGGCAAATGATACTGCTGGAGATAATTGGAGTCGGTGCACGACCCCTGGGCCACCACCAAATCGCCAATGTCCATGCCCTTATGCAAGCATCCGGCGGTGCCCACGCGAATGATCTGCTCCACATCGTAGAAGTGGTAAAGCTCGTAAGAGTAAATGGCCACGGAAGGAATGCCCATGCCATGCCCCATCACGCTGACGGGTTTGCCTTGGTAGGTTCCTGTATAGCCCAGCATGTTTCTCACGCCGTTGAACTGCTTGGGATTCTCGAGAAAATGCTCTGCCATAAACTTGGCTCGCAGAGGGTCGCCCGACATGATGACGGTCTTGGCGATGTCGCCCGGATTGGCTGAATTGTGAGGAGTTGACATATCCTATTCTTTTTTATGTTGTACGCTAAATGTATGTTTCCGCTAAATTACTAAAAAAAACACATATATCCCAAGCGTTTCTCCCCTTTTTTATGGTTACATTGTTTTTATGTATCGCCTTTCTGCAACCCATTGCCCCATATCCACGCTTTGCCAACAGCATGCGCGACATGTGGAACCACCTTATTGTAACATGTAACATGTAACATTGTAACATTTCGTGGCGCCGTGGCGTGTGGGAAAGGCAGGGGTGAGCAATCTGAGGGAAAGCAAAAAGCGGCAACCATTCCCTGTGGAGGATATGATTGCCGCCAAGGCGAGGCCGCTCACTCCACCTTGATCCATGCCGGCTCGCCCGGCTCTCGTGCGTTGAGCAGGGCCATGATCTTTCTCATGGCTGTGCGCGAGTTGAGCACCATGCCTTTCTTTCGGTTCTGTCCGGGCAGTATGCATCCCTGCGTGTCGAGGGGTGTGTTGCCGCTGTGTATGCGCACGCCCTCAAAAAGGGTTACGCCCACGAGCAGGGGCAACCATTGCTTGAACCTTGGCGACCACGTCACCACCAGCGGGTAGCGCCCTTCGGGTATGGCGCTCTTGCCATCTACCTTTTGTGCGCCGTGGTGGAAGTCGCGCCATTGGGGTTCGAGTGTGTCGCACACCTTCATTATTCCGTTTACATAGAGGTGGCCGATGGTGTAGCCGTCTTTCTTGGCTATGCGTTTTAGTGTAAATTCCATTTTTTTCAAATGTTGAGTGTTGTTTTTTTTCGTAATATTGAATGATGAATATTGAGTGGCCATGCGGGGTGTTTTTTGTTTCCCACAGATCGCGCTGATGGGCACAGATGCCGTTCGAGGTGCTTTTATTTTCCCACAGATCGCGCCCTTGGCGCGGCGGATGGCACAGATCTTTCGCAGGCGCATTTAATGGGCACGCCCCAAAGGGGCAGAAGTTCATAGCCCTGGACTATGCGTATTCTTGGGCTTCAGCCCGCCTTGGGTTGACTGGGCTATGCGTATTTTTGGGCTTTCAGCCCGCCTTGAGCCATTCAACATTATGAAACGTGCGCCATGTGTAACCACCTTATTGTAACATGTAACATGTAACAATGTAACATAAGGCAGCACACATGCGCGTCACGGTTAGCTGTCGGCAGCCTTCACCTTTCTCCAGTGCAGCTTGTCGACCTTCTCGAGCCATCCCTGCGAGCACCAGCGCGACAACACCACCCTTAGGGCGCCATCGCTGCAGTTGCCATCCTTCAGTTGCCGCAGGTCGTCCTTGGTGAAGACGGGTGGCAACTGGTCGAAGACCGTCATGTTGTGCGTCTGCCTCACGCAGCTTCTCCCCGCCGTGGCATATTGCATGGCCAGCTGTTCGCCGAAGGTTGTCATCTGCCCTTGCAGCGTTCGCTCGGCCACCTCGAGGGCAAAGGCCACGGCGTGCTCCGTTTCCTCGCTCTCGCCCGAGAGCAGGTGGAACACCACGCCGCACCTGAACCCTATGACGGCCGCTCGCTTGCGGTAGGTGTCTTTCACGTGGTCGATGTCCTTGGCAGCCTCCAGGCGCTTGCTCTCCACCCACTGGGCCATGGCCGCTCGCAGGCGTGGCGTGTCTACGAAGCCCGTTACCGACCTGAGGTGCGTCACGCCCTCGTCGATCAGCTGCTCGTCGGTGGGTGTGCGTTGGGAGAAATGGGGCATGGGCGCAAACGAGTTGTCGGGCATGTCGGCCACGATGACGCGCGACGACAGTCCGTTCTCGATGTTGTCGGTCTTGAAGCATTGCCTCATGGCGCCGTAGGTTCCCAGCATGGTCCAGTTGTAGGCCACGTTCACCACGCCGCTCTCCGCCTGGTCGGAGTTGTAGTCCTGTCCCCACTCGCCATGGTCGAAGGCCAGTCGGTAGATGTCGTATTTCGACGACCACGACCCCGCCCCGTTGGTTTTGCGCAGCGTGTCGAGCTCCTCTCCGAACGAGTACTCGGTGTGTCCCCTCGAGTTTTTGAACCTCTTGAGCAGGGTGCTGCAGCTCACCGTTACGGGCAGCACGCGTATGAGCACCTGCGGGTCGTCGGGGGCCTTCTCGTTGGCCTTGCGGCTTTTCCGCTTGGCCTTCCACTCGTCCTCCCGTTGGCGCGCCTCCTGGTCTTCCCGGTCGAGCTGCCGTTTCCACAGGTCCACGGCTTTCTTGCACACGCTCTTCCCCGACGCTTGGTCGCCCAGGATGATCGACATGAGCGCGAGCCTCTGCCGCGCCCCGTCGCAGTATTCCACGGTCACGCCGTCGGCGTAGGCGGCGGCAATGGGCATGACGGCGGCAATGACGGGCCACCACATGTTCTCGGGCACGCCCTTGAGCGACGCCCTCAGGGCAGGCGGCATGCGGCTCATGGCGAAGGCTTCGGGCGCTCGTTGGCGTGTGGGCTGCGTGGTTGACTGCTCGTCTGCTTCGTCGGCCTCCAGCGTGGCTCGCTTGGCCTGTTCGATGGCTGCGCGGAGCGTCTTGCTCAGGCCCTTGGGTTGCTCCTTGCAAGCCGACTGCAGGATGGCGTGCATCTCCTCGTTGGGCAGGCCGTAGGAGGGCACGACGGCGAGGAGCAGCTGCGGGTCGTTGTCGCAGATGGCGCGCAGGGCGGCCGCCAGTTGGTAGAGGCGCACGTTGCGCTCGCCGAGCGTGGGCTCGCCTCCCGTGAGGGCAAACCATCTGTGGATGATCTGGCTGTAGGGCACGCCCTTGTAGGTGCGCGCCTGTGGCTGGGTGACCTCGCCGCTGGCCCCTTCGCTGGCCTTGGCCGTTGGCGTTGGGGTGTCGTGGGCAGCGCGCTCCACGTTCTCGCAGGCGCCCATGGCGAAGAGGTCGTCGTGTAGGAAGAGGAGGTCGGAGGGCGACGCGCTTGTGGTGAAAAACACGCGTGTGAGGTCCTTGGCGCCCTTGTCGAAGGCCACGCCGAGGAGGTCGCTGGCCCATTGCAGGTTGGCCTCGTTGGAGAGTTCCTTCCTCCGCCTGAACACGAGGTGGTAGCCCTTCGTAACGCTCCTTTCGAGCATGAGCAGTCCGAGCTCGTCTTTCTTTGCCAGGATGGTCTGTGGCGCCTCGGCCATGAGGCGTTCGTAGTGGGGCGATGCGGGATCGAAGTCGACGTCCATGCCCACCGTGTTGGAGGGCGTGGTCGCTCCCTTGAGTGTGCCGTCGGCGTTGGGCAGGCACGAGTAGTTCATCTGCACCAGTCGCATCTTGGCTCCCCTGCTGCCTTGCCTTGCCATTCGCAGGTTGGCCTGTTGTGCCGATGTGTTGCGCAGCCTCAGGTATTCCTGTCGGCTCACAATGGGGCGGGCCACCTTGTGGCCCTTCTCCATGGTTATAAGGTGTACGCTCATTTTCGCAGTTGGTATTGTTGTATGGCCTCGGCTGCCGCCTGCGCTTCCTCGGCTACGGCCTGGCTGATGTTGATGTTCTCCTCGGGGCTCACCTTGAGCCACAGCTGCACGTCGCCGTCCTTGGTTCGGCTCACGCGTCCGTGCGCCAGCTTCTTGATGAGCATGGCTTGCGACTTGCGCCTGGGCTTGGCCACGAAGTCGAAGGTGCCGTCGGTCATTTGCTGGGCCACGCCTGCCATGCGCCTCACGCGCGGCACCTGGTGGGGGGCGGGGTCGAGGGGCGAGAACAGGAAATAGCGGCGCTCGTCGTAGAAGGCCTGGCCTTCGAGCTGCACATGGTCGCAGTTGGAAATTTGTATGTTTTTATCCATGTTTTTTCTTGGTGTTTACGGGCGTCGGGCAGAGAGAAGGAGAAAGGTGCATGCTGTTGTTCCGGAGTCTCTCTCTCTTCCCATGCCGTAAGCCCAAGGGTTGGTGTTTTGTTGCCTATGGCGGCTGCTTAGACGCGCAGCTTGAAGATGTCGGTCACGAGGATGTCTTGGTAGACCTGCCCGTTATACTCGCGCACGGTGAACCGCATGCGCACGGCCACCACGTCGCCGGGGGAAAAGCGCAGCTGGGCCGTGTTGCCCAGCATGGCGGCGGCATACTGGTCCTCATACTTGCCGCCCATCTCCTGCAACACGATGTTGCACTTGGTGGTCTGGCCACTCTCGCTCTTCTGGCTCTGCACAGCGAAGGCCTCGCCCTGCTGCACCACTCTCATGATTCTTGTTTCCATGTCGTTTTTTTTGGTTGGTTTTACTTGTTGTTGATACTACTGTTGACACTCACGCTGAAAGAGAACTTCCAGATGGAAAAGGTGAAATAAACGCTCATCTTACTTCTTGTTTTTTTTGATTTATTTTGAATTTATGCAAATGGTTGGCTGGATGGCTTACCCGTCGATGCAGCCGCTTAGCAGCCTGAGGAAATACTGCTGGCCCTTGCCCGTTATCTTCGTGGTTACGCGCTCCTCGGTTCCGTGGTGGGTCTTCACCACCGTTACCGATGTGGCGAAGATGCCTCGCTCCACCCATTTCTGTATGGGCTCCGTGGAGCGCTTGAAGATGTAGCCGTGGGCGCGCATCCAGCCGAAGAGACGTGTGCGGCCCGTGGGGTAGCCGTTGCGTGTGAGCAACTTGGCCATCTCGCTCATCAGTATGCACCCGTCGCCGGTGGTAACGGCCTCGGCAAACTGCACCTTGGGGCGCTGGGCCTCGAGCAGGTCGTCTTTCTGCTTGAGCGTGCGTTGC